>Ga0114919_10000040_pt1 | contig 68493 bp, 71 predicted proteins | sample BlataG_FD_88682 | JGI IMG/M metagenome (GOLD analysis project Ga0114919, IMG submission 88682) | Deep subsurface microbial communities from Black Sea to uncover new lineages of life (NeLLi) - Black_00105 metaG | ecosystem: Environmental > Aquatic > Marine > Oceanic > Sediment | place: Atlantic... | reverse complement strand
TTACATGGTTGGAAGGAGGACTACACACGGCAATCCCAGCCTCCTGCGCGTGGGGCTCCTTTGAGCAAAGGTTTGCGTTTTGATTCCTTGAACACTGTGCTCCCACACAGTAATGAATCGATAAAGAGGTTACATACCATCAAGAAAAGGAAAGATCTAAAATGAAGGATTACAACATCCTTTTGGCGATTATGTAACAAATACATTCAAAATCTTAAAACTCACAAGTTCCAGCTATATACTACTAGTAGTAGTCATTAATTAACTGCCAGAAGAAAAGTACTAGGACTGTTTGAATTCTTGCAGACCCCCCCTCTCCCTCTCCCAGCTGCCTGCTTCACTTTTCTACTCAATGGCCTAAGCCCCATTGCTTCAATACTTTCAATTTACTATTATTATGGCCAGAGTTTTCTATCACATCCTTCACCCCATCATCATTCCTTACTTGAGTATGAGATGCATGCATCTCTATATAGATGATAGAAGGGGCTGGTAAAGCTTGACATCAGGATGTAAGCACCTTGCCCGCCATCATGATGATGAAGGAGGAAGAGGAGGGATGTGTCTGTTGCTAGGTGCTTCCTATTACTGCTGGTGCTGCTGCTGCTGGTGGTGCAGTTACTGTTGTGATTATCATTCAGGAAAGGAGGTAAATCACATTTTTGAAGCTCCAACACTCCCAACGAGGGATAACTGCTTATCAACATGGGGAATTATTCACTGGGAATGATAATGGTGTTGGAATGAGTTGCGCCTTGGTGCTTAGTCGTAGTAGTAGTTGTAGTAGTAGTAGTACCAGTACCAGTACCAGTAGTACCGGCAGCAGTACCAGTACTAGTACCAGTAGTTGTTATTGTTGTATCCTTGATACCAGTAGGGTTCCTGAATTAACTTTTCAATTGTAATACATTCAATAAACCTACACACAACACCTTGTAACCGATACCCGGAATATCCCAAAGGGCCCAACGGTTCTTTCCCTTCCCTTTCTGTTTATCTGCCATCTCATGATCTATTCAAATTTATCACTCACAAACCCCTTGTAGCAAATGCGATCAAATAATTACACATTGACAGATCTATTGTATCTCTCAAAACATATTTTACCCTATTTTAAACCACAAGCAGTAGAATTAACTCCCTTTTGAATGGAGAAGGTGACGATTACGATGACCGACAGTTCCCGCCCCTTTTCTCTCTCTCTCTCTCTCTATTTAACTCCACAATCCACTCTTCTTCATAATACGCAGAAATTCCTCCACACTGACCTCTCCATCTCCATCCCTATCTGCCTCATCAATCATCTCCTGCAACTCCTCATCAGTGATGCTCTCCCCCAGCTCCTTTGCCACTCTCTTGAGATTCTTAAAAGAGATCTTTCCAGTCTCATCATCATCAAACAACCTGAAAGCTTTCATCATCTCCTCACGAGGGTCACGCTCCATCATCTTTTGAGTCATGAGAGAGAGGAAGTCTTCAAAGCCGATGCAGCCGGTGCCATCTGCGTCGACGTCGGCAATCATTTTTTTGACTTCTTCCTTCTTTGGCTCAAAACCGAGGGCGCGCATGGCAACTTTGAGCTCCTTGGCGTCGATGGTGCCTGAGCCGTCAGTGTCGAAGAGGTCGAAGGCTTCCCTAATCTCTTGCTTTTGTTCCTCGGAGAGGCCGCGAGGTTGGGAGCCAGCTGGGCCGGCACGGCGAGCGGTGGTGACTGCCTTGCGGTAGGTTTGGGCGGACAATGATGTTGCCTGTGTGAAAGAATGGGTGGATCATGAGGTAAGAAAAGGGGTGTGTGAGCGTGGAAGGGTGGAAATAAGCGAGGTCTGCTCTAAGTTTGATTTTAAATTTCAAGTTGAGAGACAGTTGACGGTGTCAACAAGTCATTACGCGCTCTCATACACATCAAGTATGCATCTACATGTGGTTAATACGTCAAGACAACCCAAACATAACCTGCCAACGCCGACTTACCATTTCGTTTGACTATAACTGTTATGGGATCAGGTTACTGTTGCTCTATTGAAGCCCTAAAATGTTCAATTTACTCTTTAAATTAGTGGACAATATTACTTTGCCCGTCCGGTTGACACGCTTTTTATTCAATTTTTGAACAGTAACTAAAGGAATGGAGGGGGGCCGCGGCCGCTTGTAGATCCCTTATCAAGCTTTGAGATCAGTTTTTTTGAATGCATAACCACAGGAAATCAACAATTTTTAAACAATTTTAACAATAGGATTACCTTTCCATGATATTAAGTCCTACTACGTACTCAAAATGAAGCTCCTTGATATTTTAACACTCATTATTTCAATGATAATAATCACCGCTTCTTTCCTGTCAACCCAGTCGAGGGCACAATATGTCAAGGTTCCGGAAGCAGAGATGCCAGAAATCGAAGCAGCCTGGGATGCTGTCGTCGAAGTGGAAAAGACCAACAAAGGTTTCATCTTTCTCCCTGCTGCCAATTTCACTTTTCTCTGCGCTTGGAAATCAATCATCCCTCCCGACAACACCGAAGAGTACTGGACAGTGGCTACCCAGAAGTACATTATAGGCCCCCTCCCCATCTACAAAGAAGCAAGTTTCAATAAACTGGAAATCATCAACTATGATTCTCTTGGCGGTGAATTTTACAATTGCGCTGCCCAAGCCACTGCCATATATGATCAAGGACCAAGTGGTGGGATCACACCACCATGCCCACCAATTTGCACACTCTACGCTGCAGCTTGTTCTGAAGATTGCCCACCACCCAAGGTTGCAGATATAAGCTGCAATTCGACTTCGATGAATAATAAGACAGATTCCTTCAGTGCCAGTTGTGGTTGTAGTCTTCCATTTGGACCATCTTCCAGCAGTACTCGTACCAGTGCTGTTGCCATGTCCAGTTGGATGTGTTCTCTTGTGTTTGCAGCGGTCCTGGTGCTGTTGTAAGAGTCAGGTTCTGTCTTAAGTATATAGTAGTAGTAGTATTCTTTTCTCGTGTGTATTTTCTTTTTCTATTTGCATGCATCTAAATCCACTTTTCCTCTCATCCTACACATCTTCTCATGCTAACGCTATGTCAAATCCACCTCACCCCATGTCGCCTGTCCTCCTTTTTCTTCTTCCTCACCGCCGCCCTCATCATCGTCATGCAGTGCTTCACCAGGTGGCAACATCTCTTCACCACCTTCCTCCTCTTCTTCTCCCCATCCAGCAGCCTCCTCAACCCTCTCCAACTCACCATACACCTCCTCCTCACCCCCAACCACCCCCCTCTCCACCAACATACCCACCAACCTGGCCACTTTAGCCTCCTCCTGTCCTAAACTAGTAAGAGCATCATTTAGACTGTCTTGAATGCCGTGCATTGTGTGGCGGAGAGCCTCGGCATCTCCTTTGACAGTAGGGGTCGCTGCTTCTAGTTGGGCTAACAGTGATTCTAATTCCCTGTGAAGTTCTTCTATGTGGCAATCTCTCTCTGCTAATGCACTTTGTAGCACTGCAATCTGCTCTTCACTATAACTAGTAGTAGTAGTAGCAGCAGCAGCTAGGGAAGCTTCCAAAACAGCAATCTTCTCAGCATCAGCAGCTCTGAGTTTCTTGGCTTTCAGCAGCTGCAATTTGAACTTTTTAACTTCCTCTTCATGCTTGGTAGCAGCTTGCTCCAGTTCAGCGACCCGTCTCCCCATCTCTTCTACTACTTTACTATGGTTGCTATTGCTCTCAGCTTGTTGTTGCAGTGCCAACTGTAGGCCTTCAAGTTGAGCTTGCAACGATTCCACTAAAGCCTCCTTCTCCACCACAACAGCTTCAGCAGTATCTGCTCTCTCAGCCTCACCATTCATTGCTTCCATTGCAGCTAGACATCTACCATTTGCATCTTCAACAGCCTCTGCTATCGCTTGAGCATGAGCATTCATCAACTCTGTAATTTCAGCTTCTTTGCCAGATACGGCTGCTCTTAATGCCTCTAGTTCTGCACCCAGTGATGCAACCACCTCCTCTGTATCATTACTACTATTATCATTAGCTTGCTGCAACAGTTGCAGTTCTTTGAATGCACCGGTCATAGTCACCAACTCACTTCTCAATTGCGCAATCTCAGCAATCATTTCCTCCTGCTGCTCCTGTTTCTCACTCAGCATGTCCATCACCTTGATATTCTCCTCCTCTAGAGCAGCTGTCTCTGAACCGTGTGCTCTTCTCATTTCTTCTACTTTGCCCTGCAATTCATCAGTCTCTTGTAACAGTCTCTGTTGCAACTCTTGAGCTGCTACTAGTTCTTGGCGGAGGGAGGATAACTCTACTTCTCGAGTGGCTTCTGCAATAATAAGAGCTTCTCTGGCTGACTCCAATTCTGTGTTCAATATACTGATTTCGCCACCCTTGGCTGCCATCTCTCTGGCTGTGGCAGCTTCAGCAGCAGCCTTTTCTTCACTGTCATTATTATTATTGCTTTTATTTGCCTCGATTACAGAAGCAAGCTCAACAGCACCAGCATCTTTTTCAGCAGTCACAGCAGCAATCTTCTTCTTAGCCAGGATAAACTTCTTCTCTAGCTCCTTCACTCTGTTCTTCAGTTGCTCAGCCTCCGCTTCATCCATAGTTGTTGTTGTGGTGATTGTTTGAGCAGCGGCAGTAGCAAGCTGCTCTCTCAGGAACATCTTCTCTTCCTCTGCAGCAGCCAACATCTCCTGCATAGCTGACATCTCTGCATCCTTACCAGCTAAGGCTTGCATGCTTTCCTCTTCTGCCGCTGCAATACGATCTTGTATAGCAGCAACACATTCTTCCTCCTTTTGCTGTACATCAGCCGCATGCTGTTGAGCCAGTGATGCTGCAGCTGCTTGCTGCTGCTCCAACTCCCTGTCCAGAGCAGTGAGCCGGCTATCTTTGCGCGCCAACTCTTCCAAGTAGCGTTCCTCCATTTCTACTGTTGCTGACTGTACCACGCTGTTATGCTGTTGAGCATCTTGCAGTTGCTGTTGTAACGATTGAACTTGATCCTGTAGTGTCGCTATTTCTTGTCTACTTGCCTCGTTCAAACCAGCAACCTCAGCATCCAGGCGATTTTTATACTCCTCCCTGACCTCCTCTACTGCTCTCTCCCTATCTTCCTCCATCTGTCTTAACTGCACTTTAAGTGCCTCTACAGCCTCGTCTCTCATCTCTAGTTGCAATTTCAAATCATCAACCTCACCTTGCTGCGTCATCGCCTGTTCCTCCATCTCTTCCATTGCTCTACGGCTCTGCTCCCTCTCTTCTTCCATCTCTTCCATTACTCTACGGCTCTGCTCCCTCTCTTCTTCCATCTCTTCTTGTTGAGATGCCGCCAGGGCATCAATGCGCTGCTCCAACATCACACTGGCCTCCATTGCTGCCTGTTTGGCAAATTCCAGTCCTTCCATTTCTCTTTTAAGACTATCCAGCTGTTGCAGTAAGGTTTGAACATCCTCAGAAGACATTGCACCATTGGTAGTGGATTCAGCAACTTGCAACTGTTCTTTTACTCTTTCCAACTCTTCCTTTAATCCTGCCATTTCAAGCTGTAATTCGCTTGTGTATCGACGCGATTGGGTCAGCTCAGATTGCAATGTAGATACATGGTGCTGCTGTTCTTTTATTGTTGCTGCTAGTGCTGCTGCCCTTTCCTCCTCTTCTTCTTTACTAATACTGGTAGTAGTAGTAGTATCTACCGTGTTTGTCTCCTTGTCGATATACTCAACAGGAGGTTGAGGGTGAAGTGGTGGAGGGAAGGAGTGTGTAACAGCTGCTGCTTCATTGCTCTCTTCAAAGCCACCATACCCACCACTCACTGCTGCTACTACAAATCCCTCCTCCTGCTCTCCACCTTGTACTCCCTGCTCTTCTCCCATCATCGATTCCAAGGCAGAAGGGGCAACGTAGTCTCTTCCACTAAAAACATCACTGAATTGCAAGCTCCTTGCTGCAGTAGTAGGCTGACCCCCTTTTATGTCCTCTTCTACAACATCACCATCATCTCTTTCTGAGTTACTGCTCAGCGTACCAAACGAATGGGCATCATCATCATCATTATTGACATTCTCAGGAATCTTCTGTGTCGCTTCTTCTGCCACTTCTCCCCCTCCTGATTCAGCAACACCGGGTAGATGACTGAGAGGAGGTTGCTGACTGGCCATACCAAAGACCATACTATCAGCATTAGTCATCATCATCATCGAAGCAGTGCCACCATCACTGGGCGGTATTATTTCAGCTTCTTCTTCTTCTTCTGGTTGACATGATTGGTTGAGTAGAGCAGCTTCATCGTCAAATGTAGGAAGGGGAGGGAGAGGAGGAAGATCAAGACCGTCACCCCACCCACCTCCACCAACGTCTTCTTGTTGCTGTGATGGTTCTTCTCCCTCGATAATAGAAACGTCAGGGGCCATAGCACCAATACCGACATCTCCAATGTCATCATCATCAGCTGCTGCGGCAGTTATACTCATTTCATCATAATATTGATGATGCACTCCTGCCTTCTCATTATTAATATTAATATTAGAATATTTACCTCCTCCTTCTGGATCACCACCATAATAGGTATCTTGTTGTTGCTCCTGTTGTTCTACTGTTCCATAATCATCATATTGTTGTTGTTGTTGTTGTGGTGGTGGTTGCCATTCATTATCATCAGCACCACTCTCACCCATCATCCCACCATTCTCACCATCACCGCCATGTTCCTGTATACCAGGCAACTGTTGCTGATAATGATACTCCCCCTCTTCTCCAACCCCACCTTCTCCACCTTCTTCTCTTCTTCCTGTAGCTGATTGCTTTACACCACCGCCACCGCCACCACCACCACCACCAAATAGCAGTACATTCTCTGTAGCGGCAGGATCCAGTGCATTGGCAGCTATATGTTGCTGGACTTCGCTCAACACATCATTCTGTGATAACAGCCTTTCTATATCATCTATACGGGCAGTATATTCAATGCCATAGTGAATCTTCACCCACTCTGTCATGGCTTCTATTGAATAATCACAGCATGATCTGTAGTAGTGCCAGAATGACAGAATTTCTAACAATTCTGGATTACTGGCCACCATACTACCACCACTATTGCTATTATTATTATATGATGATGGCAGGGGAAGAGAAGAACCTTCCTCTTCTGCATCCCCGTGTTGTTGTTGTTGATTATGTCCTTCTGAGGAGAAGGATCTAGGATGGTGCTGATACTCATCTTCCTGGCCATTATTAATACAAGGATGGTGACTACCATTGACTAATGATGGTTCATACAAGTCGCTGTTATTAGTTTCTTGGTGTTGGTAATCAAAGACGGGAGGAGGAGGTATGTGAAGATGCTGACCAGATTCACCATCTACTTCTGAAGGTGGTGGTGGTGGTGCAGCTCCGTCATCTACTACTACTGATTCCTTCTCATCTTGCTGTTGTTGTTGTTGCTTTGATATACCTTCAGTTGAAACAGACTTTTTCTGTCTATTTTGAGCAGATACCCTCCAAGCAGGAAGACCACCGCTAGATGCACCACCACCAGCAGCAGCAGCAGCTGTAGGGGTGTTCTCAGTGGATCCAGCTTGACTACCAGTTCCTCCTCCTCCTCCACTTGGTTTGAATACTGCTCCTGGTTTAAACATCCCAGGTGGCGGTGCTGCTACACCACTACTACTAATACCGCTGCCTCCACCACCACCTCCTCTGGCACCTAATGGAGGTGGTTGAAGGCCAGCAAGGAGAGAAGAAGGCAGCTGACTGGTAGCAGTATCACCATCTTCATTGGTATGTTTGGTGGTTAGATTAGGTGCTGCTACATATCTCATGCTGACTGAGCTTCTGGTATGGAGGGTCATCATGCTAGCGCTGCTGGGAGGTGCTCCACCACCTGGTTGTTGTTGCTCAGTGGCGGTTGCAGTGGTGGTGGTTGAGGAGGAGAGGGCGAGGTTGGCAGAAGGAGGCGGGGCACTGAGGGATGCTAGTTCCTGGCGTTTGGCTTCTTCTTCACCAGGAGCAACCCAGCATTTGAGCTTTAATTTAAAAGGTAGTTTGGAGAGAGGTGGGAAGGAGATGAGATGAATTAAATTGAGAGAGGAGTGGCAGGGGGGGATATGTCGGGACGATCAAGTGTGTGAAACAATTGAGCAGGAGAATTTGAAATTTTCAGCGGTTGGTGTAAAAATACCTCTTCGTGGTAGTACATAGACAGTGATTGTCCGAGTTTAGCCTTTTTATAGTTCTTTTTGGCACCGAAGAATTTACCAAAGAGTCCAGTTGGTTGAGCGTCATCGCCACTAGCAGAGGTGCTATTATCACTGTTATCAGCAACCATAATCTAATGAAACAGACGCAATCGATCCAAGTAAATATCGCCTTTATTCGTCGTTATAAATCAAAACAAGCAATTTAACAAGCGATCTCTTGGCTTATTTCGCCTCTGTGTGCTTTATCAGTATGCTGACAACTATACAAAAATCAACTACTCTAGGAAGAATGATCGTGAGCTTCCAATTACTGATCATTTTTCTCCTCTATTTTTTCACCTCCCTCTTTCCACGCTCTCTCTGTCCTTGCCAAGAACCTGCCAGCATTCCCTTGGACTGCTATTTCTGGATACCACACAGTTTCCCCATAACCACAGATACTACCTTTACTTGATTCACCTCCACTAATTGAATCCCAACACACCTTCCAAAGTTCCTCTATTATTGGCCTACTACTACTAATATCAGTAGCAGTCCTTTCTCCTCCTCCTCCTCCTCTCCTCTCTCTCCTCCTCCTCCTCTCCCTCTCCTACTTTACTCCCCCTATCGCCATCCCCAAACCATTCCCCTGGTACTCAGACATCATCTACTCCAATGTACAACAACAAACAATGCTTCTTAAATATCATCTCCCTTTATACCCTCCATGGCTCCCTATGCTAGTTGGGGAATGTTTTACCTCCCCAAACTCATGATTGGAGGCCACCATAATGTCAAGAATATTCTCCAACTAGAAGGGACTAGTGTCCAGTCAGCATACAGCATACATTGTTTAAACGAATTGATGCCAGTATCCAGTCATTGGAATTGAGAATAGATAATGGTGGTGGTGATGATGATGATGATTGTGTGCTGGTTAGTTTGTTGAAAGCTGAGCCGGATATGACGACGAGTCAATTGAGAGACACGATCCTCACTACTGTTTGCCTCCCACGGCCCATCAGCAGCTACTTTGGCCAGGATCTTTAGAAACCTTCACCTTTACCCAGCAGTCATGCAGCGGCTGCAACAAGAACATCAGCACCATGACAACATTGTCACATCTGATCAAGTCCCAACATGACGTACCCTACACAGAAGCAGTCGTCAGAGAGACATTGAGAGTGCAGCCTGCTGCACCTCGACTCGATTATTGACTCGATTGTTAACAACTCAATTGTTCCGAGTGGAAGATGGTACTATCATTCCCAGGTGGTCCTTCATTCTATTCAAGAGTGATGATGCAAAGAGTGGTGGGGTTTGGTTGGTTGATTTTGATGACAGGTGGACTACATTTTCCATTGGCTCAATCTGTTTGATGTTTGATGGGATGAAATTTATATTGAGCTGTGAGGGTTGATGTTTTGTAGTGTATGTGTAGTGTTCTTACATTAAAGGATATAGACAAATACAAGTATTGATCAAACAGTACTGACAGTATAAATAACAAACCAATATTCATCTCTCTCTCTCTCTCTCTCTCTCTCTCTCTCTCTCTCTCTATCTCTCGAATAACATGTCCATCCCATCAAGATATCTTCTTCCAAGCCTAGTGTTTTCCTTCCCCCTCCTTTTCTTTCTTCCCTTTCTTCACAACCCAAACAGGCATCCCATCAACAGGTTTCCAAAATGGAAACGTGCGTATCTTCTCCTCAGGATCCACCAACCCAAACACAAACCCCCTCACCAACACAGCCAGCATAACCTTGATCACCGTCATTGCCAATCTCTCACCTATGCAGCTGTGTGGACCGGTACTAAACTGTAACCAAGCCCCTTGCCGGTCCCCATCACTGCTTTCCAGCCACCTCTCTGGCCTGAACATGTCACCATCTCCATCGCCATGAGCATTTCCCCATCTGGCATCTGTCCTCGTGGCCTCTCCCAGACAGCAATACACAGTCTCACCTGCATAAATCTTCCTTCCACCAACTTCGAAGTCTGTCTTCGCCTTTCTAAATACATAATTAGTGGTAGGTGCGAGTCGTGTTGTTTCTTTGATAACTGCTTCTGTGTACCGCATCTGTTTTACCATCTCCATAGTCAGTACACCACCACCACCACCACCACCACCACCACCACCACCACCACCACCACCACCACCATCCGATGATTCATCATTATTGTGATAGATCATATTTTGCTCCTCTTCTACTTTTCCCAACACCTCAGGATGAAGGCAGAGGTTTTGTATACATTTTAATAATGTAGTTGTAGACGTATCTGTCCCTCCAGCCAGTAGACCCATGGCAAAATCACATATAACCTTGGGCGTCAAGTCAACTCCTTGTGCCTGAGCTTCCTCCAAGAATATCTCAAGCGCACACATTGATGATGATGATGATGATGAATCAGTCCCCTTCTTTCCAATCTCCTTCCTCCAGCTCCCATTCTTCTTCTTTTTATCAATGCTAGCCATTATTAGCCTGTCCAATTCTTCTCTAGCCTTCATCCCTCTATGTAACTGTGTCCCTGGTATGTTGATGGGAAGAGATAAGAATCCATTCCAAAATTCTCTAAATAGACCATGTACTTTATCGAATCCTTCCCCTGACCACCATGAATCATCATCATCATCATCATCATCAGTATTACTAAAGCCCATGATGCAATGAACAGTCACACTCAGTACATACCTTCCCACCTCATCATATGCACGTACACCCCCTTTTGATTTACTATTTCTAATACTACTGGTAATGGTAGTAATACATTGTTTATCTTCTCCTGATGACAGAGCACTCCAGTGAGAGGTATATTTCTGAGCGAGAAGGTGAATGGTGGGGAGGTAGGAGGCGATGGCGGTAGGGGTGAAGGAGGAGAGGGCAGCTCTTCTGAGGGTGGAATGGAGGGAGGGGTCTTTAATGGAGACGAGGGAGTAATTGCCAAGGAGGAGGATGGCAGAAGGAGGGAGACCTGCAGCACTGTCTACCCATACCTTGTCATGTCGGAGGATGGTGCGGAGGTTGTGAAAACCGCCGAGGAAGATGACAGATTGGCCGAGGAAACGGGCTCGGAAGATGGGGTGGATGGAGTGGTAGAGATGGAGAGGTGGGACTTGGCCGGTGAGTAGCATGCGGAGACCGAGGTCGAAGAACCATGGCTGAGGGATTTTAGGGTCGTAGTTTGATCTTGATTGTTTGAGGAGATAGAAGATGAGTGTGAGGAGAAATCCCAAGATGATGGCTGCCAGTATGCGATCAGAGGACGACAAATCATCCATCGCCATATTGCAGAGCATACCTATCTTCATTGATCTCAATGGTTGCAACAATGGAATAGATTATCTTTGAATTAACCTTTTTTCTTGATTCAGGGGCCATTCCTCCCAACCCCACCTTGACCCTGCTTGGACCACACCCCCAGCTTCACTCCAGCTCCAGCCCCCCCTCCCCAATTTCCTATCATTATGGTAAAGCTCACCCTGGCATTTTTTCTTAGTATATAATTTACAATATGTCCCAATTACGTAGGGTTCTACTCAATAAACTCAATCAACACCTCTCATTTGGCCCTGCTCTTGCTCCTCTTGGTTGGAGGAGCACCAGCAGGACCAGTTCCTCCTCCTCCTCCTCCTCCTCCAGCCATACCAACACCTCCACTCCATTAGACGACCCCCCCTCCTCCTCCTCCTCCTCCACCTCTAGATGTACCTCCTACCCCCCTAAGAGTCCTCCAATTAACTTGGACAATATCCTTAAGTGTGCCGTCTATGCTGGGAGTGGTGCTCTGGATCAAGCCAAGGATGTAACTAATGTATTAATTGATGACAATATGAGGAGATCATCTCAGAATGGCAATGCTGATGGTGGTAGACGTGATAGGAACAACAACAACAACAACAATAACAGGGGCTAGTTGATTTTGAAGTGACTGGTTGTATTATATTGTTTGATCTTTGATTAGGACTATTTTTACATCTTGATCATTATCATAAGAAAATAATGCAATATTAACATGAAGTGGGTCTCTCTCTCCCAGATGACACCAGTACACTCCATTGCATTATCACCATTAGTAGTAGTAGTACTATTCAGCTGCGGCAGCAACAACATCGTCCAAAACAGCAAGCAACTTCTCCTCGACAGGTTTATACATGGCAGGGTCATTCATAGAAGTCAATGAAAACATAGCTGCAGGTGATACCGCCATCACCTCTGAAGATTCCCCTCCCTCCATCTTCCTGACAACGACATTACATGGCAGGAGAGCGGCAATCTCTGGCTCCTGGGCCAGGGCCTCGTACGCAGCTCCAGGGAGACATGCACCTAGGATGACTCTTCTATCTGTTTCCTTGCCTAGCTTGGCTTTGAGGATGGCGTATGTGTCCATTTCAGTAGGGACGCCGAATTGGTGCTTGGCAAGTTGATCTCTTGTGATTTGGAGGACTTGGTCGTATGGTTTGTTGACGGTGCGTTTGATGTAATATGGCTGAAGGTTGAAGAGGAGGAGGGAGAGGGGGCGAGTAAGGAAGGAGGGAACATGTGTGTATAAGTATGTATATAAAGCAAGCAAGAACTGTAGAGACGGTGGGATAAATCCTCCAGACTATCGGTGTCGGGGAAAGTGGAATTGCTGTCTGATTTGAGAGCAAACCCCGTGCGAATAATGTCCACAGATAGCTCTCGTGTGCAATTACTGCTACCTCCAATGCAAAACAATTCGAAAGATATCGAGATTCCTTCAACCTTGAACAATTTATAATCAACTTACTTCTTTGGTTGCCATTGTTACGATCTTGCTGGGTCTTACGCGGGAAAATAAACTTCTAACGTTCATTTGTTATCTGTGCTTTGGTTATACGCCACCCATTGCTCGGGAATGTCCATTAAATACCAGAAAACCCTGGATCACCACACTCATCTGCACATCCGAATTTCTCTCTCATGAGGACACCCAGCATGAAGCTGACCCTCTTCCTTCCAAACTATTTCTCTAAAATTATATAAACATGGGCCAAGACCCCACTTCTTCTGGTATTAACTATATCTCTCTTCAAAACCCGTACTAATGAATTCCATCTCAAGCATAATAAGGAGGAGCAGAGCATGTAGAGCAGCTCCCTCCCTCCTCTCTCCCCTCCACAGAACGCTCACAACCACCATTACATCTCCACGACAACAAGACACCCCTCCTCCTCCAAACATACAACTACTTATAACTAAACTAAAGAAATCAACAGAAGATGCCTGCGACTATGCATTAATAGGCAACAAGGACAAGTTTGTAGCAGGAGTAGCTCAGATTACACAGCAACTCTTCTTCCTCCACTCCCAACTTAACAACTACCCGTCCTATTCCAAAAATGGCACCCAAGACTTCACCATCTTCTCTTCCTCACCACCCAATAGAAGCCGTAAACACGGTAATTCTGTATATAATAAAACCGTGAAGAATATACGGGAAAGTTCTCTAGAGCAAGGGGCAGTGCCTGCTTCTGTATATGAATATGATGTGAAGAAGGGGAGGTGTGGTGGTGACGGAGGAGGAGGGATGGTGAAGATCAAGGATACGTTTACACATGGTGTTGGGAGGAATGAGATTCATAAGGAGGTGGTGGAGGCAGCTGATACATTGCCTGGGACAGTGAGTCATGGGGTGTCGATGGGGCCTGAGAGTACGTTTAATGAACATGCTTTGAAAGGAGCAGTGAAGGAGGAAGGTGGCGGTGAAGAAGAGGTGGTGGAGGGGAGGGATGATGCCAGTAAAGGTTATATGTAGGATATATGTAGACATACGTGCATGTATGTCTACGATGAGAGGGCTGTATTTCGCTCGCAACTGTAGAAGATTGGCTTTCAAGAAGCAAATAAGATGCAATCATCCAACCACAGCTATACCTGCAGGAGAAGTATGTAGTTTAAGAGGTTCACTAAACAACGTTCCAGGCCACTTGGCGGAAGAGCTCGCCGATCTCCTACTCGCCACTGCTGGATCTGTCACTATTGAAGAACATCGCCCCTCCCCCGACAGCTCAGAGCAGCCCATCTTCGGCAACGATGGCAGCAACAACGACTACTCGATCAAGATCTGGGACACTTGCACCGTCATTGCCCACTTCTCTCCAGATCAAGATGCCACATCCATCCTCACAGACGCAGCCTCTGCATTTGACCTTCCTCTCTCTTCTTCTTCCACGTCAACAGCAACGTCTTTCTCCATTGAGCCGGTGTTTCAACAAGATTTTGAACAAGCAGTCAGAGATGCCTACCAACCTACCCAGATCACCCCCTCCTTATGGATCATCCCTACCTGGCTATCACATACCCTCCCTGATCCTTCCGCCACAAATATCATATTAGAACCTGGCCTAGCCTTTGGAACAGGCGATCATCCTACCACCAGATTATGTCTAAAATGGCTGTCCACTCTGCATTGGAAGAAAGAAGGGGAAGAAGAAAGAGGAAGAAAGACAGTGTTAGATTATGGATGTGGATCAGGAGTGTTGGCAGTAGCTAGCCTAGTAATGGGTGCTGAAAAGGCAGTTGGTACCGACATAGAGCCACTAGCTATCATTGCTGCTACTAGAAATGCTGCCCTTAATAACGTTACTAGTGCGTTTCATGCGTATACTGTACATGGAGACAGAGGAGATGGTGTTGGTACTAGCAGTACTATTAGTAGTAGTAATGGTAATAATATAGTAGGGACCCCTACTAATTTACTAGGTAGTAATAGTAGTAGTAGTAGTAGTAGTAATGAAGAAGAGCATTACGACGTAGTTGTGGCTAATATATTACAAGGTCAGTTACAACAGCTAGCACCTCTATTAGCTGGAAAGACAAAGCCTGGAGGAGGGGTGATTGGTCTGTCTGGTATACTGGTGAGCCAAGCTGCAGAGGTGATTGAGGTGTACAGGGAGCATGGGCTGGATGGGTTTGAGACGACTGTTGATGATGTGGGAGGGCAGTGGGCTCTAGTGACTGCTATCAAGGTGTGTAAGTAGCCCCTTCTTCTCTCACTCTCTAGAAACAAGAACCACCATCTGTGAGCTTCAAAATATTTTTCAACAGGCTCCCTTCTCTCCCCATCTCTCTTTCCATTTCTCCTAGGCTGGGGTTGAGAGTAATAGCTTTTTTCTGGGCCAGGAGAGGGAGGGTGATACTGGTGGGTGGGTGGAATATTGGGAAGGCCTTGGACTTGGTCACATGTATCTCGAAGGAAAAAGGGAAGAGATGGGACATACACATGCGTATGCACATCTATTTGGTACTACTACTACTACTACTACTGAAGAAATGCACGTATACAATTTCCTTATCTATTATTATCATTGTTACAAAGCAGATTGGTCGGGTGGACAATAAAACCATACAACCATCACCGCCAATTTTCTTTTTGTTGAGATGTTTTGAACACAACCCCATATAATATGTGCTCTCTCTCTCTCTCTCTCTCTCTTTCAATACCTGTCTGTACAGAGAGATAATCAACATACCAAACAACCCCTTCCTAAAGATTTAAAAGGCAAAAATAAGAGGAATTCTGTAAAGCATCGTCATCGTCGTCCAATAGATAATTGCTGCTGGTTCATTCCAACTAAATAACAATATCCCTATATATATTAATATCATGCTACATGTAAACATATATGAAGTCATTACTCCCAACCAATTAAGGTAATAAGTAAGTATAACTACTAACAAGTTAAACTTAATGCCCACCACCTTCCTTCTTCTCCTCCTCCACGATCAAGTGATCCCACTTCCCAAATCCAGCCTCCTCTGCATTCAGCTGCTCTTGAATAGCAGTGTGGAAATTCTTCTGATTGATACCACCATGTTGGTGAACATTCTTTCCATCCCTGAATAGTACAAAGGTAGGTGTGACTTTAATCTTGAGCTCCTTCATCATGCCTCGGTTATCTGGGCTCTCATCTCCTAGGATTTCTACAAATACGCAGTCTCCATAGTGCTTGGCGGCAGCGTAATAATGTTTAGCGAATGCACGGCATGGTCTGCAGCCTGCAGCCTTGGCCATGAGGATGGTTAGTTTGCCTGGGTTGGCTTTCATGAGATCTTGGAACTCTTGGGGGGAGTGGACCTGTTGGTGTTGAGGATGGGGACGGGTGAGTGGGTGCAACGTTTTTTGTGTGGTCAACGCCGAGCGGTGTCAGCGACAAGGTTGGAGGAGTTGGGGGGAAAGTGGGAACGCAAAATGTGGAGGTTTTGGGATACTTACCTGAATGACGGGTACATCATCGTCCTTGTACGATATTGAAGGTGGAGCGGAAATTTTTTCTTGTTTCTTGTCAAAACCTGGCAACGAAATTCCAAATGCCGCCTTCGTGGTGACGCTTTTGCGTGCTATTAATGATGTAGTTTGCCTTGGGGAGACATGGACAATTGATTTTCCATAGAATACTGAACGAGTGCCTGCTCTAGGCTTGCTACTAACAATGTGTTGCTGCATATTGTTTTTTAATAGGTTGTAGAAGTTAATTGACGTAGAGTTGGTCTATTCAGGGGATGTTATAGGTATTATATATGTCTGTTATGATGAGAACACAGGCCATTTGCCACTTTTATAGGTGCAGGCAAAGTTTCTGACCTTCTGCTTGCACCTCATGAGGAGTCTCTAGAGTGAGACAGCCTCTCCGGGAGGATCCTCTCTTCTTCTCTCCAGCTGGGTCCTCCTCCTGATCTAGTGTCAAATTGCATGAAATTGTATGTATGAGTATGCATAAATTTGAATATTCTGACCACCCTTAATCATTACCAGGCCAGCACTATGGTGCACAGCCTTGTGTTACTCAAAGGTTAAAGAATCCTCCAACTTTTCTATTATTATAGTACTAGACGCCTTCTTATGGGCCTATTATTCTGGTCGTTTGTTGCTGTTGTAGGATCACATCTCGTAGGTATGTTCCCCTCTTGAAATCGTTACTATTCATCACCTGGGCGATGAGCCCAGGTGATGTTCACACCACCCATCCCCTTACACGCTCTCCCTCTCCCCCACCTATTTTCATATATATCCCAGGCCCCGGCCGCTTACCCTACGCAGCTAAATTCCTAGGCTACTCAGTAGGCCGTGCAGTAGGCTTCCTCCATAAAGTTAGAGGCAGTCTTCTAGATTATTCAGATAGACAAGAAATAACCAAACTCCATAATGAATTGAAACAAACTTACCAACATGTCACCTCCATTAGAGCTGAGCTGGCTTCTGGTGGGATACTTAGAAGTGGGCCTATGGCAGCTAGTATCTTGAATGTTGCTTCAGGACAAGCCACTAGTAGTGGTAACAGTAGTGGGGAAGGGGAAGGAGGAGGAGGAGGGCATGCATCTCCGTTATCGTCATCATCAACAACAACATCATCATCAACTTTTAGTGCACCTTCCTTTGCCTCAGCTCCACTAATGCCAGCTCAACCTCAATCTCAATCTTCCATATTACCAGCTTCTTCTTCTTCTTCTACCAGTGCAGCAATGACAGCAGTACTGCCATTATCCGCAATCACAGCAGGCCTAGCTCCAGATAGATCTTCACAGTCAGTCAAGGGTAGTGAAGTAGCGGTTGATGCCTTGATGGAGGAACATGTAGCCAGACAGGCAGTAGAGTTCTTTACTAATAACACCATCAGTACTGAGGATATGATCAGTGGTGGTAGCGGTGATGATAGGAAGAAGGAATGATGGGTGATGGTTATCATCCTTTGATAGTGACTGTAGTTTTTAACGACTGACTGACGTGTACCTAACTTTTTTTTTTTCAAACTGCAACCACTAGCACCATAGCTTCACTGTATGTATGATGGTTTACATAAATGAAGGAGTGAGTGCAACACATGTATATAGATAGAGAAGGATTAAAAAATCAAACATGGGGGGCTATACGTCCCACACCCTGAAATGAACAAATGTAGAATGCTTATCAATTTAATAATAATATGGTTATAGCATCATGCATCTATTTATCTATCTATCTAACGTACCCCATTAACCACAGACCAAACACACACAAAGCTATATGTGTGTGTGTATATATATATATACATTTCTACCTAATCAAAATCAACAATTATTCATCATCCAGGTCACCACCACCACCAGATGATGCCATTTGCAATCCTCTCAACATCATCAATAATTCTTGACTAGTTATACCCTGCTGCCCATTACCATCACCTCCTCCTCCTGTTAGTGATGATAGGTTGAGTCCACTGAAACTACTCTCTGTAAATTGGAATCTCTTCTCTGGTCTAGGTCCTCCCAGATCTCCTCTTTGCTCAGCCAACATTGCCAGGATCAATGGAGCAGTGGTAGATGCTGGAGAGGAGGAAGAGGAAGAAGCATCATCATCATCATCTTTCTTTTTGGAGGATAGAAAGTGGTCCTTCCAGTCTGGTACTGCTTTTTCTAGTACTCTAGCTAGATCCTGTTGCCATGGCTCTACCTCAGGAAGTGGCCGTGCTTGTTGTTTCTCCATTTTCTTCTTCTTCTTCTTCTTCTTCTCGGCCTCCTTTCTCTTCTTCTTCTTCTCAGCTCCATCTTCCTCCTCACTATCATCATCCTCATCTTCATGTTTAACCTGCAAAGGTCCATTTACCATCTCTACTATATCCTCAGTACCCACAGCAGTACTCTGCAGCAGCTCCACAACTGCCAATGCAAACCCGACATCAGGCGCCCTCTTCCCAATCGGCACCCCTTCCTCCCTCGTCTTCTCCACCACCCCCACTGCCCACATAGCCAGCCTCTCCACAATGCCCTCATCCTTCCATGCCAACAAATGCCCGCATGCAGGGGATACCAAGCTCTGTACTGCTCTTAATACTGAACATTGTACTGCGGAGCAATTTGGATGGTGGACTGCCAGGTCAATGCAACGAGGGAGCATAGATCTCACTTGTTTTATTACCACTGGGCATTGTGCTCTGAGAAGCTGAGCTATAAGTTCTACCACTGCTTGTCTGTGACTCCCCACACTTGGGACAGGGTGTTGTCTGGAGTATGTTGTTGGGATGGGAGGTGGTTGTACCGCTAGTACTTGATCCAGGATGGGGAGGAGCGTGAGTGACGTACGAGAGAATGGTTTTAAATCTTCTTGAGTGGTGTCTGGCAGCATGGGTAGCATGCAGTTGGTCATTTCCATTTCTATATGATCTACTATGGCTCTGAGTGGTTCAGCTAGGGAAGGGATGTGGGGGGTTGTGCTGTCAATTGCACTCATCACTTGGTCCCATAGCTCTATAGCTAGTTGTTCAGGGTCTACTGCATTGTCTTCATCTCCTGTTTGTTGACCATTCTGTCTATTGATCCCATTACCATTACTACTATTACTAATACCATCATTGTCATCGTCATCGTCGGCGTCGTCATCGTCACCGTCGCCTACTTGGAAATATTTACGTACGACTGCTGAATTACGAGCTGCATCCGACATTCCTTTTTTATTACTATGATTTTTTTCTTGTTGTTGTGGTATTTCAGCTTCCTCTGTCCCTAGTACTACTCTAAGTGACTTCCTCGTGGCTGCCAGGCCCTCTAATGCCGCTGTTCCCTGCTCCCCTATGCCGTTGTTGTCCCTCACGACAAGCTCGATCAAGTTGGGCGCTATGTTGGTCTGAGACAGCTGCTCTGCTAATGCACACGCCCCTGCATCTGTCAAATTGTTCTTTGAAAGGTCCAAGGACAAGATGACTGTATTTGTCTCTAGTGCTTTTTGCATTTGGTTGAGTTTTGTGTCTGTGAGGTAGATTTCTGTTAATTGGACCCACATGGAGTCGTCGTCATTAGTGGAGAGGAGTTTCATGGCATTCTTGAATTTCTCTTCTGCTCTTTTCTTTGAGGCTGGATCTATCTTGGTAGGAGTAGGTGCAGGGTGGGAGCTTGAAGAGCTAGTGCCATCGCTGTTCTTCTTGTTCTTCTTCTTTTTCTGTAGGGTTGGTGGAATGAACGGAGAGATGTGAGGGGGGGAGCGTTCGGCGGGGAAACCATGGGATGCTGGGATAGATGTTCACTGCCTACATACCTTCTTCTTCTTCTTCTTCGTATTAGGGTCTTGAGAGACATTGGATTCAGCTTCACTGACGTCTGAATCGCTCAGTAAGTCGTCCTCTTCATCATCATCAGTTTGAGTTAAGTCTTCCTCAGAAGGTGGATTTTGTGGAATATTTGCTTCGTTGGGTGATAACATAGCTATGGAGTATTTAGAAATAAATGAATCGAAGGAGTTACGGAGCGCAAAATGTCAGCTGTGAATCGATTTCTTTTTTCAAAAGTGTCATATAGTCAGGAATTCATTCTTTTACTGAAAACTAGACCGTAGTCCTTGTAGGAACGTATATTTCAAATGTGTCTATGCAACCCATTAGAATTCGGGTTGAAGGATAAAGGAAATGAGCGCCCACTGCCGTCACACTACCTCAACGTCGCTTCATCACGGTGCATTTGGAAGCCAAGGTGGTTGGATAATATCATTAAACTTCCACTGATATATGGCATATGCAGGATTAATACCTTGCAGCCTAACGTACTAGTACAGCTGTGGTCGTGAGTGCAATGAACCCATCCCATACTTGCCACTTCGATCCACCCTCTCTTGTTCTCCCCTCCCGATCGGGCGACCACGTCAGCGAAAGCTACAAAAGGTGATCACCATACCAAAGAACCCTATATGTTGAAGATATACATTTACTTCATCGCAAGTACCGACATTTATAAGACCCTATATCATTGAAATAGTTACGAAAGACACAACGACCCCAGATCATACTTCTAATTGCCAAAATGGCATTGTTTCGAAACTCTTGTAACCTTTACATTCGGAACCCTATTCACTGGCGCCCCCTATCCTCTCTCGCATTACAAGACCAATCCCAGGTTCTAGGCAGCGGAGGCATAGAGCCTTTTTCCGACGATTTCCAACGCAATTCCACCTTTATGTCCCACCTCCTCGCAAAGCTCCACACCCACATCCACCACGCCCTCCAAGGCGGTGGCCCCAAGGCTGTCCACAGACACCACTCCAGATTCAAGCTCCTCCCTAGAGAACGCATCAACCTCCTCTTAGACCCAGGATCTCCCTTTTTAGAGCTCTCCCAACTAGCAGGACATGGTCTGTATGGCAAGGACGATGTTCCTTGTGGAGGCATCATCACAGGCATAGGAATGGTCCATAACAGGCTGGTCACCATTATAGCCAATGATGCAACAGTCAAGGGAGGCACCTACTTTCCCATCACAGTTAAAAAACACCTCCGAGCCCAAGAAATTGCCAAATCATGCCGCCTCCCCTGCATCTATCTCGTTGACAGTGGCGGTGCAAACCTCCCTCGCCAAGCCGACGTCTTCCCAGACCGAGACCATTTCGGCCGCATATTCTACAACCAAGCTACCATGTCAGCTGCTGCCATCCCCCAGATAGCAGTTGTACTGGGTAGTTGTACTGCTGGAGGTGCCTATGTACCTGCGATGGCAGATGAGAGTATTATTGTCAGGGGAAATGGTACCATCTTCTTGGGAGGGCCTCCTCTTGTCAAGGCAGCTACTGGAGAGGAGGTGAGTGGAGAGGAGCTGGGAGGGGCAGAGATGCATACTACAACATCAGGAGTGGCCGATCATTTGGCTGAGTCAGAGGAACATGCTCTGGCATTGACACGATCCATCATAGCAACACTTAATAATAACAATAATAATAGAGCAGTGGTGGGTGCTCCATGGTCTCCTAGTATTTGTCTGGAAAATGATACCCCACCCCACCTTGACCCATCTAAAATACCATATGAAGAACCAAAGTACCAACCAGAAGAACTGAGAGGAGTAGTCCCAGTAGACCCCCGCCATCCAGTGGACGTCAGAGCCATCCTCGCAAGAACCCTAGATGGCTCCCATTTCCATGAATTCAAATCTAATTACGGTAAAACACTCGTCTGTGGCTTTGGTACACTATATGGCATACCAGTTGGCATAGTAGCCAATAATGGCATCTTATTCAGTGAAGCAGCTCTAAAAGGAGCTCACTTCATACAACTGTCAGCCCAGAGGAACATTCCCTTGTTATTCCTACAAAATATAAATGGATTTATGGTTGGTAAGAAATATGAAGCAGGGGGAATTGCCAAGGATGGAGCCAAGATGGTCACTGCAGTGGCATGTGCTGATGTGCCCAAGATAACATTGATATATGGGGGCTCATTTGGGGCCGGGAATTATGGCATGTGTGGACGAGCATATGATCCTAGGTTTTTATTTATGTGGCCTAATGCAAGAATATCAGTGATGGGAGGGGAGCAGGCAGCTGGGGTGTTGCATGTGGTGGAGTATGAGAAGAGGAAGAGAGAAGCTATGATGCATGTGGTAGAGTATGAGAAGAAAGGAGGTATAGATGAAGTGAGCGAAGATGTATTTTGGCCGAGGGAGGAGCAAGAGGCGTTTAAAGAGAGAATAAGGATAAGGTATGATGAAGAAGGGGAGCCTGCATATGCAAGTGCGAGGTTGTGGGATGATGGGGTGATTGATCCTGCTGATACAAGGAGGGTGCTGGGGCTGGCGTTGAGAGCTGCGACCGTAGAGGCGGGAGGGGAGAGAGGAGGAAAAGGAAGAGGAGCGGTTGCTGAAGATGGGAGGTATGGAGTCTTTAGAATGTAGTAATCGTTTGTGGTGAGTAAATGTAAGGGAAAGGCATTTTTTGGCGAATATTTTGATTGATTTGATTTTTCATTGAGGTGGTGCTACATTGGATACAACGACATTTGTGTGTATAACCTAGGGAAAGAGACTGCAATTTGAATTTTAGGAGAAATCATGGGGAATCCATTCTTGACTGCTTTTCTGAAGTCATGGGGAGTCATTCTAGCATCTGAAATCGGTGACAAGACGTTTTTCATCGCAGCCATCATGGCGATGCGCAATCCAAGGCGTCAGGTAGGTGATTCAAAAAACCTGATCCATGATCACACATCCAAGTCAGTCTTGTCCTCCAACACTCTCTACTCTTCACCCCCTCCCCCCTACAGGTCTTTGCCGGTGCAATTGGTGCCTTGGCCGCAATGACAGTCCTCTCCTCCCTCCTTGGCTACGCAGCTCCAGCCCTCATCTCCAGAACATACACCCACTATGCCGCCACCATCCTCTTCCTCTTCTTCGGCCTCCGCATGCTCTACGAGGCCCTCACCAACAACCAACAAGACAACGACGAACTAGAGGAAGTCGAAAAGGAACTCGCCCACTCTTCCAACCACTCCAAAGACGACCAGTACCACCAAGCCAATAACAGCAAATCATACTCGGCCTCTTCTGCAGCACTCAGACGAATCTTCTCCCCCATCTTCCTGGAGGCCTTCACCCTCACCTTTTTAGCAGAGTGGGGTGACCGCAGTCAGATAGCCACCATTGGCCTAGCAGCAGCAGAAGATGTGGTTGGTGTCACATTGGGAGGTGTAGTGGGCCATGCACTGTGTACAGGTGCGGCAGTGATGGGGGGGAGACATCTGGCGGTACATATTGATGAGAGGCTGGTCAGTATATTTGGTGGTATTCTCTTCCTACTGTTTGCTGGACATTCTTTCTATGTTGGACCTCCTGATGATTCATGATGATGATGATGTATGTATAAGTATGTAATACTGTATATGTATACATACATAGTTCTTATTGTTACAGAGTATTGCTCAGATCATCATCACTGCTATGTAGTTGTTCTTCTATAACAATAGGCTGCACCATCACTCTACTGCTGGCCTTGATGAGTGAGGAAGAATCAGTTAATACAGATGAATATTCACCTAGTTCCTTCTTTTTTTGTATTTGGCTACTTGTTGGAGTATTCTCATCATCATCATCATCATCATTATTGTTGTTGTTCTTCTTCTTCTCCTTATGTTGTTGTTGCTGCTGCTGGTCTGCTTCTTTCAATGCTTTTTCTACCTGCTTCATACCATAGACAGGCCTAATCACCAGCTCCCATGATACCACCAACACATTACCCCACACAGTACTAAAATAAACCAACCATCCTGTTTGGTTGACCCAGGAAAAGGGACCAGTAGCAACTGTCAACGCTAGTATACTACTTCCAAGAGCACTAAGAATGCCTACAATCCATGCAAATGTCTTAATCCTATGTTTTAATCTTCTATTCACTACCGTTGATGTTATTTTCGAACATGTCGACCATAATATCAATAAGTATCCACATGTCCAACTAAAATTGGCCAGTACTGCTGCAGCGGGGAAGGTACATAGAGTGCAGTAGGAGGGATCTGTGGTACGTGTGCCACATTCATCTTCGCCCTCCCCTTCCCAGTATGTGCCAAAAAATATTCCTAGTGCACTTCTAGGGTCTGTTTCTACTTCTAGTCCTAAAGATTCCATTGGAACTGATATCCAGGCTATGACCGCTTGTATGAGGGCAATGCCAAAGACAGCTGTGGCTAGGGCTACTGCCCAGAGCTCTCTCATGCCGGCAATTGGAGGTGGGGGTGAGGTGGGGTTGGAGGTGGGGAGAGAGTCATTGGGGTTGAATTTGGGACGTTTAGGGGAGGTGGCGGCTGAGAAGAGGAGGAGAGTGCTGAGGGAACATAGAGGTTGTAGGATGCCAAGAGAGAGGGTGAGGTAGATGCGGCACATCCATCCATCGCCGGTCCAGTTGGTGAAGGAGGTGGGGAAGACGACAGATCCGGTGCCCCACAAGGTGGATAATCGGAGTAATTGGAAGAATATCCAGGCTGCAAGGAGTGATTCTAAGGCTACACGACCTGGCCATAAGCTATTGAGGTTCTTTAGTTCATAGGCTTGGCCTTTCCTCCGTTTTTTCCAAGGGATTGCGTACAAGCCAGCAACAAAAGCAACGATTAATCCAATGAAAGTAACTCCAATGGCGGCGTAGTCTACGTAACGTAATTGATCTATATTCACTGACATGTTTGTGATTTATTTCTTCATTCCTAGGCTATGTTTAGTTTAAGAAAACTCAATCCAGGGAAATTATTATATTTTGTGTGCTGTTGTAGTCACTGATAGAGAAGGTCAGACGTAAACCAAGTAATTCAAGTGATATAAATGATATGTGTCTCGTTTGATGTCCGGTTTTTGAGCTGCTTCACGAATAAGGGACCCATTTCTCTTTCTTTCTTGGCAGTTGGCTGTCCTCTCCTCTCTTCAGAAGGAGTGGTTGACCGGCTCTCATCACCACATGCATCTGTGAGCTCCATGTTGGTAGAGGTTTACTTTATGATGTAATTGCATCCATTTGCTTATAAAAGGCGCATTGTGAAGCATTGTCTCATATTTCCGTGTCAAATTCCATCAACTGTTAATACAATTAACTCAAGGAACGGTTGAGACAACTAAAGCTCGTAGAAATCAGCCATTAGAATTAAAAGTATATTTTGACAAAGAAGGGAGTTTATGCAACTCTAGACCATGGCTGATGTAGAAAACGGTCACAATACATCCAATGGCACTTCAGGTATGTAATGTGTACAACTCTTCCAACTCATCTTTACAAATTTCCCTCCCCGACCATTGATTGGATGACACACATCCCCACCTCTTTTCCGCCACACGCAGGGATGGGGAGCCGCAAGTCTTCTCATCAGAAGTTGAAGTCATCCCTATCATCTAAATTCCGAGCTCATTCCAAAGGCATGGCAATCACTTTAAAGAATGTGAGTAAAAGTTGTTAATGTCATCCAGTAATAGTACCCCCCCCCCCTTCCCCCTTTTCCCCCCAAACCTAAAGCTAATCATGGATTTTTTTTCCTTTCATTTATAATGCATAGGTATCATATATGGTCATCGACAATCAGAACAAGAAAGAAACCATCAAACTCCTCGACGGCATCAATGGCTTTATCAAACCAGGTGAAATGACCGCCTTGACTGGTCCATCAGGCAGTGGTAAATCCACCCTCCTTGATGTCCTCTCTATGAGGAAGACAGTGGGCACCCTGGAAGGTGACATCAAGTTTGCAGGAAACAAGCCCAGCAAGATGTTCATCCGTCGCTTCACTGGCTATGTCGAACAATTTGACACTTTGTTGGGCACTCTGACTGTGGAGGAGATGTTGATGTACACAGCTCAGTTGAAGAGGGAATTGAGTGAACCACTGGAAGAGAAGCAAGAAGCTGTGGATGAATTGCTAGAGGTGATGGCACTGCAGTCTTGTCGGTCTGTGTTGATTGGCAACCCCATGGCTAGAGGCATTTCTGGAGGTCAAGCTAAGAGAGTCAATATAGGTATTGCGTTAATTTCACAGCCAAATGTACTCTTTCTTGATGAACCTACCAGTGGATTGGATTCTTATACAGCTAATGAAGTCATGTCTGTGGTGAGATCGCTGGCTAATTACGGTATTACTGTGTGTGCTACGGTGCATAGTCCAACGTCATACGTTTTCAACCTGTTTGACAGATCAATGATGCTGCTCAAGGGGAAAGTTGTCTATTTTGGAGAAAATGGAGGCCAGGTGCTGGACTACTTTCAAAACCAGTGCCCTACTGTTGAAGGCCTCAAGGAAGGAGAGAACCCAGCAGAGTGGATTGTCGACTTGACCACCTTGGCTGACAGACAAGGCAGATCGGATGAGTTTGCAGCTGCGTTTGCCAAGTCCCCATTCAAAGAAGCTTGTGACAGAGAGATTGAAGAGATTGTCAAGGAAAGCTCCAATACTCTGAACGATGCTACCATCAGAGATTTGGCCGTCACCAGGGAGACAGTTACCCCCTTCTGGCATGCACTTGTCACTCTGCTCAAATACCGTACTCTAAAGAATTACAAAGACGGAGGCTACCTGGGTCCCCGACTGGGGGATAAGCTCCTCCTCACATTCATCATCTTTACCTTGTACTGGGGTATTGGAGATGACCTCAGTACCAGCAACATTCCCAATTTGGCTGCTGTGCTCTTCATGTGGTGCACTCTCCCTGCCTATGGAGCTGCTGCCTATGTACCTGCCATTCTTGCAGAGAGGCCAGTGTTTATCAGAGAACGTAATGATGGGCTGTACAGGGTGATCACCTACCTGACTGCCAAGATTATAGATGAACTAGGAGTGGCCCTTGCTGCCTCCATCGTCTTTAGTAACGTCGTCTTCTGGGTGGTTAATCTACAAGGATCTTGGCCTTTATTCTGGCTGGTCTACCTGGCAACTCTCTCTTGTGGCATTGTTGTTGCCTATTTTGTTGCCGCAATTTCCCCCAACATGGATGTAGCCAATGCAGCTCTCCCTGCCTATGTGACCATGCTCTTATTCTTTGCTGGCTTGCTGTTGAGATGGAGTCAGATTCCTTGGTACTGGAGATGGTTTGGGTACATTGACTTTTTGAGGTACAGTTGGGGTGCTCTGATGGTGAACCAGTTTGGTGGGGCTAATAATGTACCCTACCTGGGTTATCCAGGGGTATTGGAGTATTATTCGCTGGGTGATGTGAATATGTGGGGATTCTTTGGGATTATATTTGCATTCTTTGCATTCTTCTTCTTTGCTGCGTTTATGTCTCTAAGCTATATCAAGCATGTGAAGAGGTAAAAGAGAAAGGGAAGGGAAGAGAGGTTGGTGTACAGATACTACTACTACTACTACTACTATATAGAGAGAGAGCTATTCTGTTGCTACGAGCCTTTGAGCCTGATTGATATAATTCTTCTCCTTATTATTATCCTTTCTCCAAATTATTAATAGTTTGCAGGTAGCTATTTTGCTGCCCTTTTTTGCTTGTATGTAACTAGACAAGAATAGACAATAGATAGACTTATTGATATAAAGTTTTCGTTTCTTCTTACAAGGATTAGAGTTTAGCCACTAGGATATAAAATTTCAAAATTGTCGTTCCTGTTTCTTTTTTCCTCCCTTGGTTGGTGAGGAGGATATATTTTGTCATCATGGATGTTGAGGATGGCTGTTCAAATTCAATGGAGGAGGAGGAGGAAGCACAACTAGAGGCTGAGCACCAAGAGAAGATGAAGATGGTTGCAGCATTGTCAGGTAGGGCGGTAGAGTGGCTGGGGCCGAGAAGGCTGCCATTGGAAGAGGAAGGGATGTTGATGACAGTAATGGTGGCCCTGAATGCATCCCTACGCCTATTGCATTAATAGCAGCAGCTCTGGCTTTCTGGGGAATACTAATGGGCCTGGTACTACTTCTCTTCTTTGTTGCCTTTGTTTTCTGCACTGCTGGAGCATTCACAGAAGTAGATGGCTGTACTGGTTGTTGTTGTTCCTTGATGATCACCGCTCGCTGCTTGGCATCCAACACTCCGCTCAATTTCAAAGCTTCTACTTGTTGCAACCAATCTGCTGGTATTTTCAACTGCAATTTATCCGGCCCACTCTTACCATGTGGATATATGACCCTCACAACTTGGGCACCAGAGTAATCTAGAGGGGGGAAGTTGCATTTAGCCTGCGGACCTTTTAGTTGCCTCAATCTAGTATCATAGACAACAGCAGCTTCTTCCTGACTACTGAAAGTACCTAGCCATTCTCTGCATCCGGTGAGTTGGTTGCGGACTTCTGCTGCATAGGTACCCCATTGACGTCTTCTGACTCCAACGAAATGAGCTGTCTTCCTCCTTGGTGGTTTGGTAGTGATAATATTAGTTTCATTGGTGGTGGTGGTGGTGGTAGTGGTAGTGGTGGGAGCACCATCAGTAGCCTTTTTTGTAGTGGTAGTCGGTATTGAAGATAGAGGTGGGGAGGAAGTGGTGCTTCTACCATTTATAGCACTACTAATATTATTATTACCAGCATCCACCTTGTCGTTATTGTTGTTATGAGCAGTAATAGTGGTGGTGGTGGGTCTCTTCTTCCTTCTATTATTACTGTTGGTTTTTGTTGTTGCTGCTTCTGGTGGTGCAATTGATCCACCATCCTGCATCATACAAAGGAGGTTGGCTAAACTAGACGGGCGGAGAAGGTTGTCTTCTTCGTGTTTGATGATTGGATGATGATGATGATGATGATGATGGCCAGTGTCGGGCACTGTTCTCTCATCTTTATGGTGGTGATGATGGTCGCTGCCTTGGAGTGAGGTTTTAGGGGGCATTGGTGTGGGATGCTTGTGAGAATCTACGAGAAGAGTGTCGATGGCGTTTGAGGGCTTTTCTAGTCCTTGTTTGTCCAAAAACATCCTGGAAGTCATAATGAAACAAATGATTCTTCTGATTCCCGTTATAAAATGCACTGCATCTTCTTAGAAATGACTATCGGTGCATCTCGAATACTAAAGTATATTATATTTGTTTTTTAATGGCCCTGAGAATGTGATCAATTTTTATTTTGAAAAACCCAGCCGCCGCCTCCTTCACCGGAGGCCGCTCGACACCTTCAAGTGCCGACTTGACAGCAGAGGTTTGATATGATTGCCAAGAACAATAGGATGTATATATAAAGTTAATGTTTGACAGTTTAAAAGGCTCAGTCAATAGTACAGAAGGAGAGAGTCAACATTGTGGTGACATTCTTCTGGATAAGAGAGAGGCCCAGCAACGATCTTGAAGGAGAAGGTTGAAAACAGCGGTCGGTGGAGGTGAGACTGGGTTTTGTTCAAAAGTTGGAAACTCATCCATTAGTTCTATCATTTGAATCCTCAGCAATGTTGATGAAACTCCACCTAATACATTGCACAACGGTTAAACGACTCTCATTTGTGAGTCGTCCTCCAGATGTAGGATTAAGATCACTTGCTTCCGCCATCACTCTCAAGCCTTCGTCTTCAACCTCTATAATAGCCAGAGTCAAGAGACATCACACCAACGAGGACAACAGTTCTCCTAGGATCCCACCAGAAGTCGACGAGAGATACAGACGGAACGATTTCTCCTCCAACCACGCCTGGGAAGCTCGACAAGCCTTTCTCTCAGCAATTGCCAAGGGTGAGGCCGGCATTGACCTTGCTGAAGCAGCCCTTCACATAGCAGCTGAAGATGATGCCCTAGTTACACACTCTACTGTCAAGTTTCCTGTCCAATCATTCCAAAAACGTCTTCAGAGAATGGCAGATGAGTTGGCCAGGGTCCACCTTCCATCTCTACTACTCTTGAATGATCAGAATAATAATGATAAGAATCAACAACAAGGAGATAACACCACCAATAATAATAAATCTCTGGAAGATCAACAGTTGGACATGATTTTATCCTTTATATACACCACTCAAGGTGCTGCCCTTCAACCCCCTCCCTTGGCCAGAGGACGCACCAACCTCCCCCCCAACACCCTTCAGGTAGACAACCCTGGGGTGTGGGAAAATGCCAAATACGGCTACCTCAATGAAGCACTGGTGTCCAAGAGAGGTATACCTGCCATATTAGCCATAATAACATCAGATATACTGAGAAGATTGATATGTATGGGTGCTATTGATTTTGTAGTGAGGATAGAATGTGATGATATGAGTGCAGTACCTAGAGGGGAGGTACTGCGGGGGATGAGGAGGGAAGATATCGTTGATGGCACTACTGGTGGTATGATGTTGAATTTCTGTAGCAGTGATGCATTGGAAGAATGTTTGCAATACTTGAAGAGAGCGTACTGGCCTTTTGCTTGGCAGGTTGCTCCTACAGTGAGGAAGAGCGGGAGCGTTGCTGGTAGTAGCAGTAGTAGTGCTAATACTATTATTATTGGTACGCAAAGAATGACAACAATGACTGATATCAACGGAGGCTTCACCAGTGCAGCAAGAGCCTTCCTACAAGGAGGCGAAGACGCCGAGCTTGAAGCCATCGCCAGAACAGCTCGCCACCGATTGGAAAGAGGTATATGGACGTCTCCCGGTGCCGGTGACATCAGAAGAGCCATTGCAGCATGTGAACGACTGGTACTCTTACGACCAGAAAGACCAGAGTATAGAAGAGACCTGGCTGTATTACTATGTCATATAGGGAAGCTGGTAGAAGCCAAGGTAGAACTACAAGAATACGACAGGCTGGTGGTGAGGAAGAACAAGGGGGAGGTGAGATACGTATTGTCGCCCACGAGAGGGATGATGGTGGTGGCAGCTCCTGATCAATCTATTGCTGGTGATGGTGGTAAAGGGGTGGGGGAGTATGTGGGTGGGTATAATACTGAAATGATGGAGTTAGTAGATGATTTGATGAGATTCCTAGCTAGAATAGATCTTAGTAATCATGGTGGTAAGGTAGAGCCATTGAGTGTAGAGAGTGCATTGAGGCAGCAACCACCTCAACATAATGAAACTAAACCACTAACATGGTAATATTATATTTATTTATCAATATTATTTAAAAGCACCATCTTCTTCTGAGGTAGACACATCCTGGCTTTGGTCTAGGAACAGTGTCGGATGCCTTGACCCTCCCTCTACTCCTGTCTTCTTCTTCTTCTTCTTCTTCTTCCCTCTCTCTCTCCTTACTATCGTCTCTATTCATTTCAAAGGGGCTAGGAGTGGCCATACCCTTCATAACACTCTCTATCTCAACAGTTCTATTCTCCACCACTACAGTAGATGACGAGATTGGACTACCAAATCCACCAAAATCTACTGAATCCTCTAAATCACCCTTCTCCTTCCTATTATTATTATTATTATCGATACAGTTGTGGTTGAGATCGTCTATGATAAACTGTACCAACATCTCTCTACTTTGATTATAGAAATGATGAGATCCTGAAAACCAATGAACTCCTCCCCATTCATGTTGTAATGCATCATCATCATCTCCATTGCTGCTACAGACTTCCTTCCATGCTTGTAATTGATCCCCAGTATACCTGGTATCATCTTCACCACCAAATATCACTAGACGGATAGAAGCAGGAAGCTTCATCAACATCATTGCCTTCTCCTTGTTGGCATCACCATCCTCTCCCACTTCAACTCCTTCTTCTCCTTCTCTCAATGGTTGGTATGTTTCAATAACCGAGAAATCTGCCTTCAACATAGGCAATACAAACTTCCGTACTGCTGCATCTTTCAAATCAGGATTGATTCCATACCTCCTTTCAAATGCTGGCCAGAACTCATTAGGAGGGAGTTGATGGAGGGCAGTAGGGTCTACATCATGATGCACTCCACAAAGGGTAGGAGATCTATTGGCACTGGCATATATGGCCACTGGAAGGGGGACACCAGTAATAGTAGTAGAAGTGGTGGTGGTGGTGGTGGTGGTGGTGGTGGTGTGTTCTTTGCTATCGTCTTCTTCCCTTTCTTCTCCTCCTCCTTCTCTTGCTATGCTTGAATCTTTATTTTGTCTACGTTCTAGTTCCTTGGTAATAGCATAAGCTAACCAAGCTCCCATAGAATGACCAAAAAATGCATATGGTGTGTTGTTGTCATCTTGAAGGAGGGGGGTGAGACCTTCTATGATGGCATTGACTAGGTCTGACATGTTGGAGAATGGTTTCTCTCTGATACGGGAGTTGCGGCCAGGGAGTTCTACTGGACAGAGCTGTGGATTGATGGAGGTGGGTAGATAAGGGAAAGGGAAGGGAATTTTTTTTTGTGAGAGAGAGAGAGAGTCGGAGGAGGAGAAGAACGAGAAGAGGGCTTTGGACGCATCGGTCGGGTGAATAGACGTCTTTGCGTGTTTGCTGCGTTGCCAGAATAGATAATATGAGCATACCTCTATATTACTTGGTAGGATCTTCTCCCAGCCGTGCACCCAAAACGCGCCTATGCCAGCTGGAGGAAGACAAATAAGCCGGAGATCGCAGGTTACATGCGGAGCAACACCGGGTGCTCGAAGCACCCACTTGTTGTTTTGCATGATATTTTAGACGTCCTCTTAGAATTAGTAGCAATTGTCAAAATGGGGCGTAGGTGATCACAGCGTCTCTAATTTCAACCAAACTAGGCTTCCCCCCAACCTTCACTTAACATTCAAACCGAGGGGATTGGAGCTTGATAACTGCTTTTTTTCAGTCTAAAGATTAGTCTATCTATCATTGGAGCAGCTCTATACTGCACATTTGCTCGGCAGACTCTAGTCTGGGACAGTTGATCACCCCCACGATTTCAGTCAAACAACAAAAATGACATCACTTGCTCGACCAGCCGCAGCCAAGAATACAAAATCAAAAGTTCCAGACATCACCAAACAAGTAAGTACCCTCATATATTGCACTTTAACACTTCTCCTACTCCACACTGTCTTTCGTTCTCCATCCCTCATCTCCCGCCATTCCTCTCTCACCCACCCAACTCCACCACCACCCAGGTCGACCGCCACACCCAACTAGCCTCTCTCCTCCTCACAGCTGAGAAATCCTCCGACTCCCTAGAACGCATCCTCGCAGTCTCCCGCTCCCTCTTCCTCCTCCTCACCGACATCTTCCGTCCAGGCCGCACCTTCCAAGACACCCCTATAGTCATCCTCGGCCAGCACTACCTCTCACACAGAGAACTCACTGAGAGATGGAAAGGGGACCCCACCAGGGTCTATCTACAAGAGATATGTGCCTACGACCCCAATGATGGCCCTACTGTACCCTCCAAGTACACAGAAGATGGGAAGAGTGAGGTTGCCAAGCTGGCCCTCCGTCTCGCCCCCGTCTGTCACTCGAATGTGAAGAAGGAGGGGTCTTCAATGTTGGGAGGAGGAGCCTCAGTGGCATATATTGAGTGTGCATTCCAAGGAGAAGGTAGTATCAGTTTCAAAAGACATGCAGAGAGGTATACCTTTACACTGCCTTCTATTATATTTTCAGATCCCACATGGCCGGTGAATGCTCCTAATGCTCTTGCTGCATTGACTGGAAGAGTGAATGGAGACCTTGATGGCAGTAATGGAGGAGGAGGAGGAGGAGGTAATGATGATGATGGACAGGGGTCATGTATAGTTGATATTGATGGTACCATTGTCATCAAGTGCAGGGACACAGGCCTGGAGGGAGAATTACAATTCAAGAGCTTTAAAGATCATAAAGTCAAGGGACACATCTCCAGACTGGCAGGAGAAGGGTATCAGAAAGTAGCCAAGATCCAGGGCACATGGGATGGGCAGGTTATGGTGGAAAGTTTGGAGAATGAAGCTTCAGGTATATTATTTGATGCAGCTGATTTCCAGCCTCCTCTGCCCTACCCCTTGACAGTCAACCTGGCTGAGCCTGGTCCCCGTTCGACCACCAGGTGGTGGAGTGCTATTCTAGAAGCATTGTTGTATACGACCCCGGCGTCATCAGTAGGGGGCGGGGAAGCTAAGAAGAAGGCAGGGGACCTGGTAGCGTACCTGCCAATATTGTTGAAGAGGTCGTTGATGTATGAGGTGGCGGATAAGGGGGGAAACAGTAATAAGGCAGAGCTGGAAGGGGAGGCGGCGGTGGTGGCTGCGGCTGATAGGAGGCCGTTGCCACCGACTGCGAAGATGGAGAGGGCAAAGGGGAGGATGTCGGTGTATCAGTTGCATTATAGAGTTGCTGCAGTGCCTACTATTTGAGGGAAATGAAATGGGAAGAGAAGGGAAGTGGTTGATGGTTGGAGGTGGTGTTGACTTGGGAACGAGAGAGGAAGAGATTTTGGAGTGATGTTGTGGAGGGTCTTCACATAAGCTACTTGAAATTGAAAAGGAGACGCGTTTTAACATGAATTCAAAACTGAGATACAACTCAACATGCTTGTAACACTTGGAGGGAGCTACTAAAGCACCGATCTTTCAAAGGGAGATCTGCAATGGAATAGAATAGATGCTCATTTCGTCTCAAGACTAGAAAATCCCTCATTCTCTTCATCACACGTTCACAGTCAACGCTAACATTATGCTGAATAAGGATAAAGATTCAAGCAAGTCCCAATCCAAAGCCAAGCCTTCTCCCATCTCACCTACCCAGCAACGCTCCAGCCTCGACGGAGCAGAGATCAACACCTCCTACCGCTCCACATTCGGCGGTCCAGAGGGTATCTCCTCTGATAAATGGACATCACAGAAATTTGGTCCTCAACCAACTAATGTTGGAAGGAAACCTACTCCAGTCCAAGGGATAGTTCCTGGTCTTAGCAATCCCACCTCACCATCGTCATCAACTGCATCACCGTCAAAACGGCATTATCACACTAATAATAGTGGGAGCGCAGGCCCTTCCTCTCCACCACCATATGCAACTACTCCTGAATCTTTAAAGAATAAGACTAATTACAAGGAAGAAGATGATCCATTTGCAGAAGCAACTAGAGCAGCAGCTGCAGCTAAGAAGCTAGATATGACAAAGGAGACTGGTGGTAGTGGTAGTAGTAGTGGTAGTAGTGGTGGTGCTGGCCCTCCTCCTCCTACAACCACCACTGCACCATCTATTAATATCAAGAAATCTACGGCACTGGAAATGGCAGCAGAGATAGCTGCCAAAGCCAAAGCAGCGGCTGCAGCGGCTTCCAAGGCAGCTGAAACCGCCATTAGCAACCAACACACCAACAAGCACAATGATAACACTGCTGCTGCTAGTTCTGGTGAAGTAAGATCTCTCTTATCAAACCTTGTATCAGGAAATAGCTATGAACAAGCCAGTGCTGCCCGCCAATTATCTATACTCACTGGTGGTCAAGACGATGACGATGATGATGGCGGTGGTGGTGGTGGTGGTGCTGCTGTTGCTGGTATAATATGTGCGGAAGGAGGTGTGCACACCCTGCATCTCTGTCTTGATTCAAATGATATGAACGTCAGAGATGCCTGCACTCAAGTGCTGACCATCATTGCATTGAGTAATGGAGGTCAGGGGAGAAGTGAAGTACTGAGTGCACCACCAGGAGGTCTAGCGAGGTTGATAGAAAGTATGTTGCTGGCCTTGGAGAAGGGAACACAACCCAGTGCAGGTGACTTCCTGGCTGCAATAGCAGGTGCTCAAGGACAGGCGGCCAAAGCTGCATTTTCAAGGTGCAAAGCAGTAGGTCGGCTGGCTTCTGTTGCAGTAGGAGCTGCTGATGGCAGAACAAAGACTGCAATTGCTGCTGCTTCTTTACGAGCTCTCCATGCCTTTGCTGCTGCAGATCGAGTGTATCTAAAGAAGATGGCTTGGTCTGGGGGGCTAGCTGATTTGACCAGACTCTTATCAATAAAAGTTGACCCTTCTCTCCACCTCCCAGCTCTCAGCCTCATCCTGGCTTCAGTTAAAAACCACCCTTCTTTGTCAGAAAGCCTAGCAACTCCATCTTGTATTGCCTCTTTATCTGAGTACCTAGGCGATCCTCATTATGCTGTTGAGTTGCAAGCAGGGGTGGCCTATATATTATCCAAGATTGCTGGATTGGCAACGTATACAACGGAAGCTGGTAATGCTCTGATGGATCATTCCCTACCTAGAGCTTGTGAAGTACTTCACAACAGCCAAGATATTAAAAATAAAAAGGGAGGAGAAGGAGGAGAAGGGGGTGATGAGACCGTAATGATGCTGGCAGGAGGATCTGCAGCTATTGTAGCTCATCTGATGCATGGTAGTAGGTTGTGTTGTCATGTGGTGGTGTATCACACGGCAGTGATGAAGTCAACATTGACCTGTTTGGTGATGACCAGGCAATTTGCGTTGGCTGAGAGGTTCTTGTACGATAGTGCTGAATTTGCTAAGGATCCAGGAGATATTCTTACATCTGGATATTGATTATAATTAGAGTGATGTGTAGTATGGTGGCAGGGGAAGAGAGAGACCCTTCTTCTCAACACCACCCTACTTCTTCTTCTTCCTTCTTTTCTATTTTCATACTCCCCTTGTCTTGTATGTAAATTAGTTACTTTCCACCAGCACCCTTCTTTCTCCACATGAACTGAGGATTTTCACAGTTTTCCTGGACTGGCATGGTGGAGGAGTAGGGGACATACTCCAGTCCATTATAAGCGGCATCATTGAGAGCCTTGCGGATCTGGTATTCCCAAGCATCGTCGGGAATTTTGCTGTGTGCCTGAAATCGTGAGGTACAATTATGCGTGGTTTAGTGTCACTGAAATAAGCTCTAAAGAGTCGACGGTTGGCCGACAATGTAGGATGATTTCTGGTCAAACTCATACATGGCTCCCTCTAATTACTTACCGCAGCTGTCCAGATATCAGGAGCTTCGTTGTATTCGTCAGACATGATCGTGACTAATGATCGTCGATCTCAATATTTAATTATCGAACCTTTTTTTCTTGCCTCGAGTTGTCCCTCCGTCACTCCTTTAAGACCTCTCATGATGCACCGACGGCCTAGGCCTCCATCCATCACTCTCCCATCAATTTATCCATTCTAACTTTCCCTTCTTACAAAATACAATTATTCAAAATTCAATCATATACATACACATTCTCATTCTTCTTCTCTACCATTATGCCTTTGGTGGCATTTTCTTCCTCTTCCACAATGGCAGTGTACACCCACTCGTCCATGTCTGCACCCCCTGGATATTACTTATATCATCAACCATATCCTCCAGCTTCCTAGAGGGTCCTTCCAACTCATATTCCATCACAAATAACCCTGCATCTACATCAGAACTGCCACTATATACACATATATTATGGCTATGTTTAGCAATCACATTAGCAACATCAGCCAGCAAGCCAGCTCTATCGTTGCAATTGATCACCAACCAAGTAACTTGACAATCAACCTCTCCTGCTACAATAGTAGACGTACACATTTCACCTCCTGTAGGCGGTGGTACTAGATCCAACCCCTTGCTCGCTGCCATCGCAGCATGTTCCTTTAGAAACTTGGCAATCTTATGTCGAGCGCTCTTTGTCTTGGCACACTCCAACCATTGCGCATGCCTCTTTATCATCGTAGCATTCACAGGCCCTTTGTATGTAATTACCTCCACCACCTCTGCATTAGCCAGCTCGTAGTGTACAGGCACTACTTTCCCATTCACTTTTGCTGCAATCATTGTATTCCCTATATCTGTGTGAATGTGATATGCAAAATCCACCACAGTAGCTCCCTTTGGTAGCCTGGTTACTTGTCCACTGGGGGTGAATACAAATACTCCTTGCCCTAGAATATCGTCAGTAATACAATCTACAAATTCTTGTGCAGTCAGGGTACCTACAAACTCTTGTTGCCATTGTCTGATGGAATTCAACCAATTAATTCGTCTAGACATGGCTCCTGGATCTAACTTCATTCCGCTGGCACTGATTGTGGTATTAGCTGATGATGGTGATGGTGATGGTGATGATGATGATGATGAAGATGAGAAGGAGGAGGAGGAGGAGGAAGGAATGGATGATGTTGGGGGGAGATGCAGGTATGCATCCAACCCCCAAGGTAACATTGGCATGATAAAATTGGAGGGATCCATGCCACCATATACATCTGATGATGATGATGATGATCCATTGCCATTGCCATTTTCATTAGATGAAATTAGGTGACCATTGCTACTGCCATTCATACTGCCATTGCTACTCGTCTTAGGCTTGGCAACACCATGAGCATTACCATTACTCAAAGCAGCTTTATGAGTACCAGTACCAGTACCAGTAGTACCATAACTACTATTGGTACTGGTACTGGTATTAAAGTCAGCACAACTCCAACTCTCAGCAGCAATCCCATATTCTGCCAATCTATTCATTTCATACGTTTTTATCTGTATTTCTACCGGGAACAATCCAATGCCTCCTCTAGGTGCCCTCCCTCCTTCCACTGACAGCCCAGTGGGGAGCACTGATGTGTGTAGACTTTGGTAGTTGTTGGATTTAGGAGTAGCAATGTAGTCCTTGACTCCCCCGGGGATGGGTGCCCAAAATGAATGGATGACTCCCATGACGTGGTAACATAGCTGCTTTTCTGTTGCACTGGCTATTGGTAATGGTAATGGTGGTGGCGATGGTGGCAGTGATCCATTACCATTACCATTACCAATACCATTACCATCATTATTGCTACCACTACCAAGTAAATTAGTAGGGGCCCCTACTATATTATTACCATTACCATTACCATCATTATTGCTACTACTAATCTTATGGGGCTGGATGATGACACGTAATTGAGATATCTCAGATACATCCTTGATAGATCTCCCAGCTTCCTGTAGCTTCCTCCATAATGGATACAACGCTTTCCTAGTAACATCCACACTGATGCTATCTATAGACGCCGACTGTATGAGATATGCGTCACCTTCCAATCTGGTCAGCAGGTCTTGTCTGGCTGCTCTAAGGACAGGGAGTTGCTGTTGCCACAACTTGTCTACTGCTTTCCTCATCAGAGAGTACTGTGCTGGCATGGCATACATGAAACTAAGCTCTTCTAGTTCTTCCTTGACAGTATACAGGCCCAGCAGTCTGGCTAGAGGGGCGAATACAGTTAGGGTTTCTTGAGCAATACGGCGTTGTTTTCCTGGTGGCATTGAAGCCATGGTTCTCATATTGTGGAGCCTATCTGCAAGCTTTACTACTATAATACGGACCTCTTCAGTCATTGCTAGGAATAGAAATTGTAAATCTTGAGCCTTGGGGTCTATTGGCATTGTGGAGGAGGGAGAGGAGGAGGAGGAGGAGGGTGAGGAGGAGGAGGACGATGATGATTCTGCTGCTTGTTTCTCTCTCTCTGGATGATGGGTAGGCAATTTACTGAACTTAGTCTCTCCCTCTACAATACGCCTGACAGCCAACCCAAATGAAAATTCAATCTCCTCCAATCCTACTGCATCTCCACAATCCTCCACAGTATCATGTAACAGCCCAGCTACAAGGGATTCATAATCCATTTGTAATTCAGCCAGAATACGGGTAACTTCTACTGGGTGGGTGATGAAGGGCTCTCCACTCTTGCGTAGCTGGCCATGGTGAGCATCATAGGCGAGAGAAAGGGCTTCTCTGACTTTGGTGAGCTCTGGTGGAGGGAGATATGAGAGAGAGGGGGATAGACGCTTTTGCCATAGCCATTCTTCGGTTACTTCTATAGGTCGCATGCGTTGGTAGAACTGTAACAAGATGGGGAAGATGGAAAGGCAGGGGGGGGGGGGGGGGGGTGGGAGGGTGGGGGTTGGTTTGTTAGTTGGGGTGGAAGTTATTGTGATTGGTGGAGGGGGGGGGGGGTGGGGAGGGGGGAGGGGGGGGGGGGGGGGGGGGGGGGGGGGGGGGGGGGGGGGGGGTTCAAGGTCTTGGTTGCTCGGGGCACAGAGACGACCGATGACATTCTTCACTGGTTCTGCAGAACACTTACCGAATAGTCGACAGGTTGTAAAGACGCTGTTGCAATGACATTGCTACGAGAGATCAAGGAGGCCTGTAAAGGGGAAGTGAAAGGAGGCGTTAAGTCTTGGGAAAGGTTGAGAAAATCTACACCACAATTAACAACACCTACCTTGAGCTGAGAGAACGCATGCTGATGCTTTATGCGGTGTATTTCAACAAACTGTTTCACTGTAAGGGCCCCACGACCTTGTCTAAAGGAGCTATGATTGGGTTGTCGACCTGCAACAACGAAAATGGGATCACAATGTGTGTCAGAAAAGAGAAGGGGTTAAAAATAGGCTATCTTCTCTGGTGTCAAACCGATGAAGTTGTCTCTCTTCGAATCTACATCTATCTTACCTTTATATGACTCCAAACCCCTGGAAGGAGCAAAATCAATGCTTAACAGTCCACAAATAGGCCTCGATAAAATGACCATTTTTTCACTTTGACAGCAGCAAACCGCACATTATATGTCAACTAGTTCAAAATTTGCTCTATGAGCGTGCCAAAAAAGGAACTCTGGGAATTAACTTGAAAATCTCACACACTTTGGCTTTTAAATAACGAGCCTTCAGGATACAGGCTTAAACTTCACTCGGTTAGACTTATCATGTCTTCAGCTTTGCAAACATCGATAAGTTTTATTTTTCAATTGTAGAGAGAGGAGTGACACCCTCGGTATTTATCACCCTCCTACAGGCCTGCTCCCCGGCGACCCTTCAATACCGCTTGCAGCATCTACCAACCATACTTCAGATATTACAGATACAATTACTACAAATGCCAGTCAATCAAAGTATACAATATAATACATACATACCAATACATACAAACACAGACAGTTGTTATTAATACATCCCTCATTTCTTTCCCCGCACCCATCCATCCTAATCATTTCTACACTTTCAACTTATCTCTGCCTAATACGATATAATCTCCATCAACCAGAGGAGTGTCCCCAGATACAAATCTATTATTGACATTCACTTCATGTTGTTTTTGTTTTTGTTGTTGACTCATTGAATACGATGCATCCTTGCTACTTGAAGTAGGAGCAGCAGCACCCCCACCCCCACTCCTACTCTTCCTTGTAGTTTTATACCCAGTAGATGGTTTCAGCCTCTTCACTGCATCTCCTGCAGTAGTACCCCTGGGCAATCTTAGTATACGCCCACCTGGCCATACCAGTACCATGACTTCTTTACTGATGGTGATACTGCTGGGGTACTGTTGGCTTTTCAGTACTGCGCCATCAGGTGAGGTGGACAATGGAGACACCTTGTTTTTTTCTGATGACAATGAGGAGGAGGAGGAGGAGGAGGATGTTGAGGCACCAATCCCTCCATCACCATCACCATCTTCTTCTTCACCTCCATTCCTCAAGTCACTGCCCCACTCCAACATACTTCTCAACAACCTAATACGTTCATTCAAATATTGCTGACCTTCATTGCTACCATCACCTTCATTCAAATCTCCAATACCCCTGTCCGTAGTTGATGACAATGAAACTCCCCTATTATTATTAGCCAAAGACTCCACCTCCATTTTATTCAATGGAACCACCATAGTTGCCAATTTATGCCCACAATGATCCAGTTTATGATATTTTCCATCTGAACATAAAGTGTACAACTCCAGAGCAACAGTGCCATCTCCCTGCCCAGACTCCCAAAACCCTTGCTGTTCTACATGCTCCAGGATGCGCCGGTATTCCATTGCACTGGCTCTGGTAGTGCCTCCTCCTCCATACATTCGGCCAGTGAGACTGATCGCTACCACTAATCTGAGACCGCCTTTTTCACTACGGATGACGACTCCATCACGGAGTTGGCCGTCGTAGGGGGAGATGTGGAGGACTGGGTGGCCTGTAATGATGGCTCCTGGGCCACCTACTGTGTCACTACTGTTGATTGCAGACAGAGGAGTAGTAGTGGTTGTGGTTGTGGGAGTGGGAGTGGGAGTGTTGGGAGTGGGAGTGTTGGGAGAGGGAGAAGCAGAGGGTGTGGGACCACCGTCGCTCTCAAGAGTACTATTAACATTACCACTGCTATCATCATTGCCAGCGGTAGTAGCAGCAGTAGGAGCTTGCTCCTTGTACGCCCAATGAGCAGCTCTCCCATACTCTGCTTCTTCATGCATTGAAGCAGTCCTAATCTGTATTTCCATAGGCACCCCACCAGGCCCAATAACAGCAGTATGTAGAGATTTATACCCGCTTCCCTTTGGTTGAGTAATATAATCATCTTCCTCCCCTGAGATGCGTCTCCACAGTCGGTGAACAGCTGGTTGGAGCCTGTAACAAGCTGCAATAGCCTCCCTTTCTCTCATACCCTTTGCATCATCTACCACTACCCGGAGAGCTCTGGCATCGTAAACTTGGGTGAGGGGGATGCCTTTACGTGCCATTTTCTTGAATATTGAATACAGACTCTTTACTCTTCCAGCAGTGGTCACTTCAAGACCAGAAGAGCACCCTTCTAATGTGATCTCTTGGAGGAGGAGTTTGGCACAGCCTTGGAGCACTTCTAGGCCTCGTTTCACTCCTGGCGGCGCTTTGAGGGTCTCGGCATCAAAGGTGGAAGCGTCGAATGGCAGTACTGACTCGATGAGTTCTTTTATTTGACGTTGATCATCCATTAGAACTGGTACTTTTGGCGGACACATTGCTGCCGCTGCTGATGGCGCTGATGAAGGAGATGAAAATTCACCTGCCAGTTGTTGCTGAACAGCCATTGTTATGTTGCCCAATTTCTTCTCTACATTACTGCCTTGCCTCTTCCTTCTACTTCCTCCCCCTCCCCCTGCTCCTCCTCCTCCTCCTTCTACTTGTTCTCCGTCATCTTCATCTTCTGAAGACCAGGGCAATGGAGCATGTGCAGACCCCAACCAAGGCATAGGTGGACCCTGACCCGTCCATTCATCAACACCATTATTGTCGAGTTGATACCCAGCAGCAGTATCACACTCACACTCCCCCGTCAAGCAACAATCAGATGGAGTCACTGCTGCAGCTGGAATAGACTTAATCCCCCATAACGCATCCAACTCAGACCGTAATGCATGATATTCTTGTGGTTGTAGCACTGCAAAACACAAGTCTTCTAATTCGCTCTTAACTGCAAACATTCCTAGTCTTTCAGCCAGGGAGCACCATACCCTCCGTGTTTCATCAGCTACTGCTTGTCGCTTCTCAGCTCCCAATGCATATACTGTTCTCATATTATGTAACCTATCTGCTAGTTTTATCAATATAGCCAGTGGTTCAGCCACCATGGTGAGAATCATCTCTCTCAGTAAGTTTTCTTCTTCATCAGTGGGTGTAGTCTCTGATTGTCGTAACCGTCTTCTCACTAGTTGATTGGTCGCAGAGAGTTGCGATACTTTGGCTACCAAGGAGGCTACTGCTTCACCAAACTTTTCTTCTAATTCAGATATTTCTACATCGGTATCATCTACAACATCATGAAGGATTGCCGCTATGACTGCTGTTTCTGCTCTTTCATCATCTTCTGACGATGACAGCAGCCCCTCTACAATCAAGGCAGTTTCAATGCAATGGGTCACATATGGCTCTCCCGTCTTACGTTTCTGGCCTGCATGGGCTTGCGCTGCAAACTCTGCTGCTTTTAAGACTTTGGGTTGCTGCATCAAACGTGAGTATGCAACATTGCAGCCGTACAGTGATCTGACTGAGACGTCTCTACCTTGTGTTGCAGCTGCTTCATCAGGTAAGAGGAGAATCCAAGGTTCTACAGTTTCCCATGCTGACCTGACAACCCAATAGGCTGCACCTCCGAAGCTTGCAGTGAGTCCAAGAAGGGCTGCCATGGTGGCCCAGGCGGCATGAGAGGCGTTTTGAGAGAGGAGGAGGGCGTGGAGCGGTGCTGCAGAGGCAATGAGAGCGGGGAATTTGGCCTTTGTGGCTACACTTCCGACGAGGCTGACAAGGCTGAGACTTGTTGCCCGAGAGATTGTGAACCCAGTACCGAAGAGGCTGGCTCTGCACGATGAAACACGACGACCACGTGCCCTAGCAAATTGATATTGTTGTGGATTAGATCGTTCCCCAAGTTGTAACCCACGAGGTGCAAGGCCAGCAGTTAGCTTTGTCCCACCAGTCCCCAAAATTGCAGTCATGTTTAAAGTCCCTCAAATAATATAAAACTAGATACAGGTGATCAAGTCAAGAGAACTTTGCTATTTCTGTCTTTTATTTTAGGTTGTCTTTTCAAATAGTAATAGATGATGGTTATGAACACCAAGGGATGTCTCCACCCCATTAAAGCGAGAGACGAAAACGGTGAGGGATCCTTTTCGATTTCATTCCCCCCCCCCCTTCCACTCCGATCTCACACGCCTCCCTCGCTCCCAGCCGTTGCACACACTCCTCCCATCCCTCATTCAATCACTAAGTCTCCTATCAAGTCTATTTTTACATCAGTCTACCTTTATACATAGCTCTAGGATACACATCTAGTAGATCTTCCCATTGTACAAAAAACATATCAGTCATTCTCAAATGATACAACAACCTCCCTGACAGAGACAGTCGTTGTACTCTAGCAATGCTCTCCACATACACCAGCCTCCCCTTGGCCAGCCCCAATATTCTCACACATAGTGCTCCTATACACACAGGTATACATGTACCAGGTCCATTTACTATTACTATATCAGGTCGTATCCTGAATACGGCAACTAGAGCGTATAGAATTGCTGTGAGGGTGGTGGGGATGGAGCTGGAGAAGCTCTGTCCCACCTCCCTGCTCCTAGGTATTGTTTGAATTGTGTAATTGGGTTGTTGGTTTGGTTGTAGTGATGATGGTTTGGTTTTAACTGGTTTATGGTGTTTGGAGTGAATGTCTTGTTGTTGTTCAAATCTTTGGGCTTTCATGGCGCTCATTTTATCTGTATCTGCGATAATGTAGTGTCTGGGTGTGTAGATGGAGAGGTCAAAGGCATGGAGCAACGCCAACAACTCTGCTGTGTGGCCGCCTATGATGTGGTGGAGATAATGTGAGAGATGTAATGCCGTTGGGTGTAGATGTAATGCATAGAGATGTAGACTATTGACGACATACCTGAGCCGAGCACAAGCAGAAGTGATGATCTTAATCCATCACTTTTCTGAAATTCTTTCACTGCAAGTGGAATGAGTATCCTTGCTGCGATCAACAAAGTTACGAAGGTCCACCACATCAATTCATATCTTTGATAACAAACGTATGGCCAGGAAAGTTGAAGTCTTCTTTGAAGGCCCACCCGCTCTCTCTCGCCTCTTCCATCACTGCAACCCACTCTATTTGTAGTCCCTTCAAATTATGTATTAGCTTTCCAAGCAAGTTCCAAAATAAGATCTCTTGATGTATTTGGCTTAACCTGAGAACCCCCCTTATGCCCCATCACTGAGCCAGTGTTTCTGATGCATTTGTTTTCAGCATTGGCTCACCTTCCACTCATCAAATCTGGCCATAAAGTGCTCCAAATCTCTTTTGGAGCCTCCAGCACCTGGGGCTGCGGTCGCCCCAAAACTTCAATGGCGTTTTTGCTCTTCACGTGCTCGTAAAAACGCTGCCACAGCATACATTTGCAATAGTTAGAATTAAGTAAATACAATGCGCTATAGAACTTGAGTAGAACATCATGTATGTCATAGTTAGCCACACAATCAAGACTTACCCTCCTAATGCCTGAGGTAGAGAAGAACCAGACTGGTAAAGTCCCCCCCATTGGGGACACAGTGCATGATATAGAAATGCTGAAGGACAATGAAGTTCCGGAGGACGATACGCGCCGGATCGAAGGCACTTTTGCCCATCCAGAATTTCATCGTCAGGTGCCTAACGACAGTGAGCATCACCATCAAGACGGGGAACCTGCTAATAACACTTATGGTGTCACAAACATAGATAATATCAATCTCAAAAGGCATCCTATTAATAATAAGAGCATGGATAGCCTCCTTCAGCCTCCAGTTAGATCTAGCAAAAGACAAAGAAAAGCAAAAGTGGTCCGTAGCAGCGATGATGACAACCTCCCCCAAGAGGAAGAAGAACAGAACGCTGGCAAGAATAGACAGGATAACAGTGGCAGTGGAGAGGGAAGCAATGTCCTCAACTCTACCTTAGCAGCCTGTACAGAAGGAGGAGGACATGCAGGAGGCAGACATCATCACAATAATAACAACCGCTCTACCACTGCCAGCATGTCGGTGAGTGCCTTGTCTGCTGATGAGATTGCCACCTCCCCTCAACTAGATAGAAATGCTAAAGATGAGATTAACAGACATGCAGTGGGAAGGAAGAAATTAGAAGATGGGGCAAGAAGTGATGGTAATAATGGTGATGGAAAAGCAGAGCAAGGTGCAGGCAGAGAAAAGAGGGGTAAAAGCAACACTGTGACAAATGCTGGTAGTGATGAAAGCAGAGATGGTCAGAAATTAAAGAACCAGAGATCTATCACCCCAGCGGCCCCTCCTTCACTATCTATTCCATGTGCAGCAGCTGCTCCAGGACAAGTTTCAAACAACAATAGGAAATCAATACCAGCTGAACAATCCCATGTAGACTTTATCTCTGCAGCCAAAGCAGCTCAACAACTATCCAACCTCCACCAAAACTTCTCAGCCATCCAAGCACAATTTGTAGGACAAATTCAAACCGTCATTAAGACAGCTATTGGTGGTGGGCCATCTCCTCCAGACCTAGATGTTGGTGCGTTGTTGCGCGCTTGTAGCAAAGCACATGAAATTATTCAATCAGTTGCATACAAGCCAGCTGCTGGGCTGGAAGTCAATGTACATGCTGCTGCTGCTGTTGCTGCTGCTGCTCCCCCTCCACTACAACCCAAACCAAACCCCACCTCCTTGCTCATGCCATCCTTGCCCCTCCCTCCTTCCATCACCACTGTCCCACCTGCTCTACAGAAACAACCATTATCATTGGCACCTCCTGCTGCTGCTGGTGGTGGTGGTGGTATATTTCCTCCCCTACCTCCTACACAACAGTCTCCGTATGGATATGCACCTGGAAGTAACGCATCGATGCTGGGAGGAAGAGATGGTGGTGATGGTACGGGAACGGGATTACCCCTTCCACTTCAACATTATCAGCAACAACAACAGACACAGTCTCAACAAGCACCAGCACAACAGCAACAAATACATAGAAACCTGCAGCAACAACAACCTCAGCAGCCCCACCTTCTCAATCAAAATAAAAACATGTCGCTGGTTGGTGGTAGAAACAACAACAACAACATTAGAATTAGAAGAGGGAATGCGCCCACATTCACAGGATTTATGCCAACCCCTCATGAAGAGCCTCCTCCTTTGTTTACTGGTGGTGGTGAGAGAACGAAGCATGTAAAAGGTGGATCGTGATAGTGCACCTATGATACGGATAAATACTGATGGAGATGCATAGATAATCGACATATACATGTACCTACACTTGCCCTATTTGATTTGACTTGAAATATGTATTACAATGCTTTCATTTAATTCATGTAACACAACACTATTGTCTCTAGCAATATAATGCATTCACTACAACCATCATCATCAACCAAGCCAAGTCTGGACTTTCTGATCACCACCACTCCCCACCGCCTTCCTATTGGAGACCCCGCCACTCTTCCCAGCCCACTCCTTTTGATTCTGTTCAAATGATGTCACATCTGTCTTACTATCCTTCAATGATGGTCCTTGCTTTCTTTGGGCCCTTTGTTCCCTCATAAATCTCACCATATCATCTATTCTTGCCTTGTCATTCTCCAAAGGGAACCTGTCTCTATGTTTATCTACATGTTCTACAAGTATATCGATACTGGTTCTTGTCCAAGGTTTTGATTTATAAGGACTGCCCCTTGCGTAATCAATACAATCTAATACTGCTGATCTTGTCATTGAGAGAGCTTGATCTCTACTCCAGAGAAGGTGAGGTTCTGATGGTTGCAGAGACACCTTGGTGTCGCCATCATCTTTGTCTTCATCATCACTGGGCAGATGTTCAATCATAGATTTGATCTTGGTTACTGCCTTGTTAAAGTCAAAACTATCATCTGTAGATAGGTAATATATTGTTACTGTAAGTATTTCATATACTGATAGCTGTCTTTGTTGCGCTGGGTTGAAGGGAGAGGGGTGGAGGTGAAGAATGGTGTGGAAGAGCTTGGCAAAGGTACGAGAGAGGTCTGGTTGCTGTGGTAGCTTGGTGTCTGTCATAGATGCAGTCAAAGCATTGAATAGAAGGCCAGTATGGTGTGAAGATAGGGTTGATGGTGGAGATAGAAGCTCTAGAAGTAGGGATGCTGCTTTGAGAAATTTCTTGGGGTTGGAAATGTGATGGGCAATCTTGCCGAGAGCGGTGGAGACTTGGTCGACCGGAGAATGTGAATTTGCTTGGGGAGTTTCCTTTGAAGGCTCCACTGGGATATTACCACTTTCATTGAGCTTTGCTCTTTTGGATGTAGGCTGCTCTTCTGCAGAAATATCTCCAGATCGCATCTTGTTCTTAATCGTTTAATAATCAACTTCAATTACTAAATTTCGCAGCAAGGGCGCTAAAAATCGATTTTAATCGCATCTGTTGATACATACACACCATTGAAAGATAGGCAGAATTGAAATATTTGCTTGAATTTTGAAGGAAATTTTCGGACCTCTTCACGTGTGTGAGAGAGAACAGGGAGGATGGGAATTACTTCCTCTTCTTCAACTTGCATTTATCTTTCCCTAGATCTTTGATTCTATTCTTGAGAGTGTACCCACAATACCATAGAATGGACAAAGATAATTGTGGTTCAGTCCCCTCTCCTCTGATTGAAGTGGGATATATATCGCGATCGTCGTCAGAGAGTAGTGTGGGGAAACCCTACATTTTTCGACTTCCCTTACTTAACGCATTAACATTAACCCCTGCTCCTTTCTACTTTGCTTTGCATCCGTGGATTTGTTTCAGCAATTGATTCAGAGTGAAAATGTCAGGGGTATCGATCAGACAAAGGAGATTAAGGACACTCAAAGTGACAAGGGTGTTTTCTGAACCTGAAAAGTCCCGTCCTGTTTTAGATAAGATTGGATTTAGATCCAAACTCCACAACCGTCAAGACGCCCTCTTGGTGCTCAGTGTAGACCACTTGGCGATAATCTCCATCCCAGCTGGTGATGAGGAAGAGAGGTCTTATGATGGAGTAGTTTCAACAGATGCAGCTTCCAACGTAGCTGAGAAGTGGCTGACTTTGAATCAGGTAAGTATTGGCCGGTGATTCTTCACTTTATGTTCCATTAATCCATCATCTTTCTCCTCCGCTCTCTCTCACACTCCCTTGTCTACAGTTGGCAGATGTCCACTCATCTAATTGCTCCTTGACCATCAAGTACCTCCCCAATGTACAAGCTGGTAACAATACTGTTGCATCTGGACCTCGTAACTTCTTCTCCAATGTCTCTGACAAGATTATGCAACGCAATTCCCCAGCAAACACAACCACCATCACTGGCACTACTGGCAGTACTTCCAACAGCCCTGGCAACAGCAACTCCAGTCATAATAATGGTTCCAACTCCAATGCATCTATCATAACATCAATATGGTACACAGATACCCCAGATGAAGCATCCGAGTTGGCCAGCGCCATCCATAATGCATGCAAGAGGCTCACTGAAGCTCTGCTATGGCTGGACAAAGGACTGCCTGTTAACACAACCATTCGACCATATGTAGCAACAGCTGAACTTACACTGGATGGCACTGTTATTGAAATAGTCGCAGATAAGAAACTACAGTGGGACAAGGCATTCACAGTACCAAGAGCATTCTCTTCCAGAATTGCAGATAGCAGTCTGAGTAAGGCTAGAGAGGTGAAGGTCTACATGGGCACCCCACTAGGTCCACATAGAGCATCTGTCCCTCTGACATTACTAGATAAGGTGTGCAAAGATGATGGGTCAATGGTGGAATTACAATTAGTTGCTGTTCCTGTTTATGTTGAGAGTAATGATGCTGATTTGCTAGAGGATGCAATGTCCTTTTCTGTACTTGTCACATTGGGAATTGTTAAGAAGAAGGGGCCTGTTCCTTCATCATCACCATCACCTCCCAGCTTTGGATTGGCCACGATGTCAGAGAATAATAATAGTAGTAGTACTACTAGTAGCAGTAAGTGGCTGTTGACTGGATCACTAGTAGCAGCTCTCCTTGCCATTCTTTTCTCTACTACTATTCCTATTACTATTAGTAGTAGTTCAACAGCAGCAGCCACATTACCATTGGGGCTCTCTATTGCATCGTGTTTGACATGTCTGGCTGGTCTTTACCTCATAACATCTTCTTCCCAGACAGTAACTACAACTACTACTACTATTCATTCCACATCTAAAGAACAATTGTATGAATACGAAGTGAGATTGCTGGCTGCTGAGGTAGTGGAGGAAAGTGGTCAAGAACCATTACTCTCTGGATCACAAAAGGCAGGTGCATTATTATCCCAAACAGGATCTGCATCATTTTCATATACCAAGAGCTTGCCATCAAAGAAGAGTAAGGCAACCACTGGTAGTGGTGGTGGTGCCAAAATGGTGGATATTGGTGCTCCGACAATGGCCCGGGTCAGTGTACTGAAATCTACCACTGCCAAGTTATCACTGAAGAGAAGAACAACTCTAGAAGGGTTGGTTAAAAATGAAAAGGATCTAACCACGGAAGAAGTGACATTTATCGAATCATTGTCACAAAAGAGTCCAGCTGCTACCAATGACTTGTACATTAGATACGTTGCTGCATGCCGTGGTAACAGAGTCAAAGCAGCAGAGAGATTAGAGCTGACAATGAACTGGAGACAGGGTGAAGATGTAGACTCAATTCTCAACAAACCTCTCCCCCATTTCAAAGAATGCAAAGCCCACTACAGACATGCAGTCATAGGCATTGGAAAGAAAAGCAACATGCCTATTGTAGTAGAAGGAGTAGGTAAATTTAGAACCGCGCTCAAAGATCTCAAAGCCAAGAATGTTCCCACATCTGCATTTATGCATCAGTTCATATGGATTATGGAATATGTGACTCAGCGTATGAACAACACCCCCATGCCCAATGGAAAGTTCATTAGAGTGTATGATGTTACTGGCATGGGGCTGACTGATGTGGCTGATAAAGAAGGAATGACCATTGGACAGGGAATGATGCAGGTACTGGAGCAGCATTATCCAGAGAGGATGCATAAAGCATTGGTGGTGAATGCACCCAGATGGTTTAGTGCAGTGTGGAAGGTGGTGGCTCCTTTGTTGGATCCCAGCACAGCGCAGAAGATTCAGATCTTTAGCAACAGGCAGGATGCATTGGCGGCGTTGTTGGAGGAGTTGGACGGGGATCAGATTCCCAAGGATCTTGGTGGGGAGGGGTCTAATGATATTTGGTATAATAATCCTCTTGAGAAGGAAATGTTTGCGTATGTTGACAAGGTTAATAATAGGCAACAGTAGTGAAGGAAGAGGGGAGTGATGATAACTAAGAGTCTGCATAATGCGTTTGTGTGGCATTAATCCCTTCATTGTATTTATCTACCACCACAATACATAGAATTGTGTTGAAAAAAGAATTATTTTACATGAATACATCAAAAGTTACAACTCAACCTTCTTCTCATCATCATCCTGATCTCCAGCCAACTCAGCCATGGTCAGCGCCAACACTTTCACTCCCTTTTCCACATCGGCAGGTGATGCATATTCATCAGGTCTATGACTCCACCCATTCCTACATGGTATAAAGATCATCCCAGTAGGAGCTATCTGAGCCATGAATAATGAATCATGGTACGCCCTGCTCACCATGTGTCTAGAAGTGTATCCCAACTGCGCAGCAGACCATTCCACCGCTTTGATGACGTCCCTCCCACATGTAGCTGGTGGATCTTGGTTGATAATGTCTATTGCAAGTTGCACCCTTCTCTGTTGGGCAATTTTATTGGCTTCTTGTTTAATGGCATTTAACACAGAATCTCTCCTGGGACCATCAATATCTCGGACATCTATTTCCAGCCTGGCCTCCCTTGGTACACTGTTGACTGCATTTGGTTTGACTTCCCAAAGGCCAGTGGTTGCTACAGTATCACCTGCTCCACTACTTGTAGCTGCTTTTTCAACAAATAATGCTAGCTCAGCAGCAGCAAGAGATGCATCATTCCTTCTTGGCATTAATAAGGCTCCAGCGTGTCCCCCATCTCCGTTGAAGGTTATTCTCAAGGCAGCTGGAGCAGCGATAGCGGTGACGATACCTATATCAAGCCCACCATCACCCAAGAGAGGACCTTGTTCTATATGCAGTTCAACAAAATACCCCAAATCACTGCTCCTTCTCCTTGTTAATGATAGTAAATGTTCATAATCACTACTTCCATATCCTGCCTTTTTGGCAGCAGTCATGAAATCACTGCCATTCACATCTCTAAGTGAAGCCAGGTGGCTGGCATCCAACATACCCGCCATTGCTCTACTACCACTGCAACTCAAACCAAACCTGGTAGGCTCTTCACTGGTAAACATGACTACTTCCAATGTCCTTTTTGGTTTGAATCCTATCAATTTCAATGCTTTCAGTGCTGCAATACCTCCAATTACCCCCACAGTACCATCATATGCTCCTGCTAGTGGGATGGCATCAGTGTGACTTCCAGTACCTACTGAAGGAGCCTTGGGATCGGTACCTTGGTATCTACCATATATGTTACCGATTGGATCTTCATATATAGATAGGCCAGCATCTTCCATGAGGTGTTTGATGTAGCGTCTGCCTTTGAGGTCATTATCAGTGAAGAGGATGCGAGTGACCGAGGGAGACGGGTCGTCGGAGTAGGATGCCAGCTGCATAAGCTGAGCAACGAGGATCTTGCCGGAGATTTTTAGTGCCTTGAGATTTATAGATGCACTAGATGCCACAGCAACATAAAATAGGCATGTCGCGACCAGGAGGGCTGTCAGTGACCTCCCCATGATGATTCTCTCTGAAGATGCAAGAATGTCCTAGTTTTGTAGTCGTATATCTTCCTGAAACCCATGCAAGGAGCGATTGATCAAGCCATTCCGTGAGTGGAGCAATTTTCAAAACTCAATTCGATACATCTCAACTGGCAAATCAAGACCTAGTTAAGAGCCGCCCATGTGAGTTGGCAAAAGAGAAGGCAAGGAAGGGGGCCCTACCTGTGGCTCATGAAGAGAGGCCATTCTCCCTATCCTTTCCTAATCGTACCTAGCACATCTACACACACACACACACATGGTAATCTACACCACATTTATCGTCATTACAGTTATTTTCCTTTCACAATCTAATAATTCTGTTAACTCCCATCAACCCATCCTTAATAAACACATTCACCACATTATTAAACTTTGTTGGCTCTTCCAAATACAACCAATGATTCGCATCCTCGAAGAACACAGTATGACAATTAGGTATCAGCTTGCCTACTGCTTCAGGACCCCACCAAGGAAACACAGCAGATTTCCTTCCTACAAGATTCAAACAAGGTATTTGTATCCTCCTGATCAGCGGTCTCCAATCTAAGGATGTGTGATCAGCCATCAATTGCCCCAGGGCATATGGATCTGATTTCAATGTCTCTCCTTCTAGTACCTTGACAACTTCAGCACCCAAGGGAATGCTGGTGCAGAACTTGACATTATCAGCTGCAAACCCAACAAAATCACTCTCTAATTTGCATTGTAATCGAGTCAAGCTAGCAATATCATAACAACCAGTGCTACCACACTTCCAATCAGCAGCCACATTCTGTAATGGAGCTTGATCAACAAACACTGCACCTGCCAATCTCCCCTCTCCAAAGAGCTCAATGTAGGACCAGATGACTGCTGCCCCCATGGAGCACCCAATGAGTGTCACATTGTCAAGGTCTAGGTGAGTCAGCAATTCATGCAAATCTGCTGCGAGTCTACTGACGTGGAAGCCCCATGCCGGCTTTCCTGAGTCTCCATGGTACCTCTGGTCATAGGTAACGACACGAGAGTGGCGGGCTATAGGTCTGGTGTTGAGATCAAAGAAATGCCGACTGGCACTCCATCCATGTATGAAAACGACGGGAGAGCCGGAATGGCCGTAGGTTTCATACTGCAGTTTGACGCCATCAGTGGTGGTTATGCTGCCAACTGGAAAGGATGTAATGTTGGTGGATCCATTACCTGCTTTGGGAGAGGCAACATTACTAGTGGGCTCCTCCTCTTGTTGTTCAGTGACAGGCTCCATTATTCAATTGACAAGTGATCGCCAGGGAAAAGCGGTCCAAGGATTAAGACGTCTATTTGAAATCTGAAGGTAGGTTGTGGCTGATCTTAGAATTCCAATTAATTTTGAGCACTGCGTGTTTTTTCGGCTCTTCTCATCATTTTGAAAAAACTGGTTGATACTGAAGCAGGTATCAAGCATCTGGATTTCTATAAAATGTGCGAGTTTGAACAAAGCGATCAAATATTTTAAATCAAATTGAAGCTTTCAATTGTCCAGAGACTGTATCTTTGCTGCAATGGCTTGTAGGATTCCTAGAATTGCAGGAGGTAAGATCGAGCATATTTGGAATTTTGATATGTTCAATAGCTGCCCAACTGCAATCTTTGAGTAGTTTGATTGACAATGTAAATTCCCATTACCTCTGCAGGCGTCTCCGCTGCCTCCATGGCTGATCAGAAACTCGCATCTCTGACCCCAGCAGCTCAAAGTGAGTTTCCTCGGCATTCTACACTTGCTTGTGTATCACAGTAACGATATCAGTACCCTGAACTTCCCCTATTTCCTATCAATGCAGGTCTTCGCTCTGCTTTGACCACCGCCAAGGTTGGACGTCCCGTCAACCACACTCCTTCGGCCGCCTCTCCTCGCAGAGCTGTTCCAGCCAGTAAAGCAGTTGCTGCTCCTGAGAAGACTGTCAACGGTACTGCTAACAGCAATGGTGGTGGAGCCAAGGTCATGATCATCGGTGGAGATGGTTACTGTGGATGGGCAACAGCCCTCCACTTGTCAGCCAGAGGCTACAAGGTGGCTATTGTCGACAACATGTGCCGCCGCTCTTTCGACCTCCAACTCGGTCTAGACACCCTGACCCCCATCACTTCTGCACACCAACGTGTCCGTCGTTGGGGTGAGATCTCAGGCAACCACATTGAGCTCATGGTTGGTGATATTTGTGACTTTGAATTCCTCTCGGAGGCCTTCCAATCTTTCAACCCAGATTCAGTTGTCCATTTTGGTGAGCAACGTTCTGCCCCCTATTCCATGATTGACCGTCAACATGCAGTCTTCACACAGCACAACAATGTCATTGGCACCATCAATGTCTTGTATGCTATCAAGGAGTTCAATCCAGACTGTCATCTAGTCAAGCTTGGAACTATGGGTGAATACGGCACCCCCAATATTGACATTGAAGAAGGTTACATCACCATCACTCATAATGGCCGCACTGACACCCTCCCCTATCCCAAGCAAGGCGGATCTTTCTACCACTTGTCCAAGGTCCATGACTCTCACAACATCCACTTTGCTACTCGTGCCTGGAAGATTGCATGCACTGATCTTAACCAGGGGGTGGTATATGGAGTACGTACTGAGGAAACAATGGCTCATCCAGACCTGATCAACAGATATGATTATGATGGTATCTTTGGTACTGCTCTCAACAGATTTGTTGTACAAGCAGCAGTTGGACATCCATTGACTATATATGGAAAGGGAGGGCAAACCAGAGGGTTCTTGGATATAAGAGATACAGTGAGGTGTATTCAGATTGCTATTGACAATCCAGCAGACAAAGGTGAGATGCGTGTGTACAACCAGTTTACTGAGCAATTCTCTGTGAATGACTTGGCTCGTATTGTTGGAACTGAGGGTAAGAAGTTGGGTCTTAACGTGGAAACTGTGACTATTCCCAACCCACGTGTAGAAGCAGAGGAGCATTATTATAATGCCAAGTGCACCAAGCTCAGAGATCTTGGATTGGAGCCTCACTTTTTGAATGAAGGGTTGATCGACTCTTTGTTGAGCTTTGCTATTGAGTATAAAGACAGAGTGGATATGAAGTTGATCAAGCCAGCAGTTGACTGGAGGAAGAGTGGCGTTGCTGATGCTACTAGCAAGGCTGCAGTGGCTGTTTAAATTTTGTCGATAGATAGATACTTAAAAATGATGATGATGGACAGTTTCTAGTCCTTTTTGTAACAATTTCATATGACAAATGAATTGAGTACTACTACATTTATACATGTATGGTTGTTACATGATCTGTCTATCATTACCACTATTACCTGCCCATTCTTTGTTTGAATTTGGATACTGGTTTACTACTACTGGGTACTGCAGGTACAGTACCTTCATTACTGCTATTTATTCTCTCCACTACATGACCAGTGAATGCTGCTGCTTGTTGTTTGGCCATACTCGTTGGTTTTATTGGTGGCTTTGTAGGCTTATCTATCGGTATGTCCTTGGTGTTTTCATAAAGGCTAGCAGTGGTAATACCAGAACCTGGTAGGAGAAAGCCACGTTTTAGTCCATTATATATTTTAGATGGCTGCTTCTCTGTATACTTGCTGCTAATAGCAGTATTCGCGTGCTCTTCTTCTTCTTCCTCTTCCTCTTCTAGTTCTAGTTCCTCCATTTCCTGCATCAAGTCCTCAAACTCATCGTCAGAGGATGGCAGCAGTCCATTGTTGGTAGTATTGAAGTTGCTTTTATTATTTCCCCCAAATTCATCACTATATTCCTCTGCAATATCTTCCCTGATATCTATGATATCTTCACCCTCCTCATTCTTCAGTACCCCACCTTCTCCAAGTTGTTCCCCAAGTTGTCGCAAGGCAGCCTGGTGGTGGTGGTGTCGGGGAAACGGTCAGAGTGTGATGGGAAATTGGAACATTAAAGACACAAAGGAGTTCCAAAATGTAACTGCGTAGAGATAGATGTATGTATTAAGCTTACCTCTATTTGTTCTTTGGAGAGTTTAGGGACAATAGGCGGCCCATTGCGATTATTTGCTTCCATATATCAAAATCTCTATACTTTTGGGTTTGAGCAATAGTGTTGTTCAAAGACTTCTACGCATTACACGATAGTGTATCTATTCTAGTACATTACATTCAAGTGCAAGGATTCATTCTTACCGAGGTTATTATAACATAAACAAGCATCCGCTTAAAATTCTCTCTCTCCACATGCATTCATCTCCATGCTACTCTTCTACACATCTAATAGGTCTTGGCATAGATGGCATGCTGCTTACCAAGATTACTAGCCCCTCTCTGTGCAAAGTCTAACATTCCAGAACCTTCAGTTGGTGTAGAAGGACCTGCAACTGGAGATTCTGAGCCTCTCACCCTTCTAAAATGTGAAGATGACGATGGTTTCAACCCGCTATTCCCTCTAGAGAGTAATAACTGTACATCTTGCCTACCTCCACCAATAATGGTCCCCGCATCATCAAATTGAGCAGCTAAATCTGCTTCTTCTGATGCTACTCTTCTCGTTGCTGCTAATTGTAATTGTTGATTAACGGTACTGGTATCCCCATTCCCGTCGTGTGAGGACCACCTGCTGAGGATGGAGATGGCCAAAAAAGGGAATACAATCTTAAACAGTGTCAAAACCCAGTCTATGAACTTTTCAAAATGAGCATGACTTGTGACTGCCTTATCAGCAAGGAATTCTTTAAAAGTATGTTCCAAGGAATGGTCCACTCCGGATGTTTTGAAGAATTCTTGCAGCAACATGGAGAGTTCGTTGAAGTCGGTTGTGACGTTCAAGATGGATGCTTTGAGAGTATTTGTTTCTGTTGGAGGGGTTGAGTACATCATTTTATATAGGAAGCCGCTAATAGAGGAGAGTGCTGAGAATGTCATGTTGCTCAGTGTCACCGGGCTGTAGCCCACGAAAGCAAGGAGGCCAATAGCCAGAGCAATGTGAACTGCCCTTCTCATTGAATTGCCGCGCCGTTTGAATTTGGTTGTGTCTAGGAAAGGCCTGGCTACTCGGGTGATGAGGATGGATGATCAGTATGCTATGGTCCTAATTTGAGTGGATGCCTCTGTCGCGATGAACTAACAACGCTGTCCCTATTCCCGCCAGTATATAATTATTCGAGTTTAAATAGCGATTTTACTCTAATTCCTCCGCTTTCAAGCCTTCAGCAGACGATGAGGTCTAGAAGTATGAGTCTGTATGTAGGTTAGTTTGCAAATTGATTCTTACTATTACCCTCACAAAAGGAGGTGACTTCTTAAGCTCAATTTCAACCTGGCTGCTCTACAGCTCTTCAATAAGTAAGGAGAAAGAGTTGAAAGAGAGGCGAGGAATTAGCTACTATAATAACCCATAGGAGTCTATAACGTAACAACGCTGTTCAAGCACGTTTGAGTTCATCGATAGAAGGTTTGGATCTGGTTTTTTTCTTGAGTGATTTTGAAAAAGCTTGGGTTCCTTTACCACAAGCAGTTGAAGAAGATGAGTAGTGTGCAAACACATTCTGCCTCCAGACCCGTATCCAGTACAAGAGTTCTCAATGTAGCTCTCCTCGATACATTAGTCGCCTCAATGATTGACAGCTCTGTCTCCCGTCTTCTTCTTCCTCTACACACCAGACAAGCAACCACCCATCTACTCTCTGACCTGAAGAGCACCACCACTACCATGGATATACACTTCTTCATCAAACATGCCAAGGCTCTTAAACCTCACACACTCAGTGGATGGGCAGCTTTGCTTGGTGTTGCTAGCTCTTCTCTTGCAGCGATCACCTTGCTCTCCTCCATCACCCTCTCCATCTCCGTAGCTGGCTTGTGGGCAAGTTTTGCATTACTAGCATTAATAGGTACATTCATCACTACATTATTCGCCATCATGTCATTATTATTCATGGGTACCACCATTATGGCTGCTGGAATGGCCTCGATGTTGCTCTGTACTTGGGCAGTTGTATCAGCCACCACCACCATCATCAAATCTCTTATGAACGATAGTAGTAAGGCTCCTGAAGCTGTGCACCAGGTGAAAAAGGAAGAAGAAGAAGACCAAGATAGGAAGGATATTGTAGCTATTGAGACTTCACAACAACAAGATAATGTCAAGGAATATTCGCATGTACCAACTACGTCTACTTCTAGTGCTGCTGAATCTACTACAACTATGACAACTACTCAGCAATATGTCCTTCCTAAGATTAAAACATCAACAACAATGAAACGACATGTAGAGGTGGTGGCTACAGAGAGCATAGATACTCCCCAGCCCAAGATTAGATAATAATAGTATAGATTTGAATATTTGTTACTCATTCTTATAACTTAGTAAGCATGAAATTGTATTCAAACAAGTATGTCTCTAATGAACTGCCTGATTGATTGATTGAATGACTGTCACTACTCCATTCAAGTCAACTCACGCCAATTTAAGATCTGCATGCTGTTTGGCAGCAGTGAATTGAGCACCAGCCTCTACTAATTCCTTTGTTGACAGACCTTTAGCTAGGCGAGGCAACACTTGCAGCTCCTCTTCTGCCTGGTGGGCAATGAACAGCTCTTCTATCCTTTGTACCAGTGACACCAATCTGCTGCTGTTGGTATCTGGAGAAGAAGAAACTACATCCAACAATTCCTCTAACTGGGAATCTAAATTTTTATGTTCTTGAAGGTTGTGTTTAACCAATAAACTGCCACTCTCCTTGTCAACCTGCTGCAATAAAGGATATAAGACTTCAAACTCGGCATGTTGGTGGAGACGGAGATCAATTACTAATGCTATTGCAATGAGTGATGCTGCTTGGATATTATTTTCTGCTATTTTAAAGAACTGGGTCAACAGTGTCAGTGTGTTGCGATGATCCTGTAGCATGGAGTGGGAAAAAGGGGTGAGTGGCAGAGGAAGAGAGAGAGAGAGAGAGTGTGTGTGGTGACTCAGCTGACTGCAGTCGGAGCGATCAGAAATGTAAGGGATATTTTCTCTTATCCGTCGACGTACTACCAAAATTGCGTCAGTGAGTAGGCACTCCTTTAATGCACCGACAGTGTGCAAGTTCGACAGCTGCTGTGCGTGCTCTCTCGACATATCCTGGCTATCTTGCCGATTAGAATGGAGAGATTTGGTTGCCAGCGTGGCGGGAAATGGTGTTCTTGTAGCATCCATGATCTTGACTTAGAGGTAATGCACTGATGTAAGTGTGGGTTTAACCTCTGGTGCCAGCGATTTAGTAGGCATTGCAAGGGTGGAGAGTAACGGCCGATGACCATCGGGAGAGTTTTGCCTGGACCTTGCATTTCACAAAAACTACTGGCGGAACCTCAACACAGTGATACTGGCATACAACGCTAACACATGGTAACTTCTGGTGATTTTGATTCCTACCCTCTTGGCTGTAATGTCTGTCTCAAACAACAACAGTGAAGAAGGCAAATTGGGGGTCCTGTTGCACTGGTAAATTCTGCAACAATAATGTCCAGGCGAGGCCCGGTGAATACTTCTTTTGATCTTCTAATAGCGCCAAACCTCAATACTTAACTAGCATTTTCAAGACTACCGGTATATAACATTGTGAAAACTATCCTATTTGCACTCGATACCGAGCTTACAAATACTATTGCAAGCAAAATCCATGCAACTTGCCCTAATACCGAGTTAGGCTTGAAATTAAAGATAAAAATCTGAGGCATTGCATTGCTATACTATAATAAATAATTACACATACCACATTGTTGATCTGAGTAGGAGAAACGCTGACAGATTGACAGTTATTCCGAAATGTTAAAGCAAAGTAGACCGCTGGCCAAGTGCAAGCCATGTACATTAACATCACTGCATTCTGTAGCTGGCACACATGAAATTCTAAGGATGACACGCATTGCAACGCAAGTGAAGGGATTGCCCTCCCAGACTGGCCGTAGAAATTCCACCGTCAAGGCTGCCATTGACTCAAACCGCTGGCTCTTAGAGGAAGAAGAAGCAGACTCGGCCAAGCTCGCCCTCGATCTAAATCTAGAGACGAGCTCAGGCAAGCGCAAGTATGTCAGAACTCTATCCAATTTTACATTTGAGAGATGGGCCTCACATAGATCAACAGATAGGTACTTCCGCCATATGAAAATGTTGGCACTCGGCAAGAGTTCCATTATCAAAGGCCTCGCGCAACCCCTCCTCTCTGTCACCGTCGTCTCTCTCCTAGTATGTGTCTATGAAAACTTGAGAATAGATGGTACTGTAGTGCCCACATGGGCCCCCAGCTTATTTATTCCTCAGGCTCCATTCGACTTAACATCATTTGCGTTGAGTCTATTGCTAGTGTTCCGAACCAATACTTCTTACGATCGCTGGCTAGAGAGTGTTACTGTGTGGAGTAACATAGCTAATAGGTCCCGTGATACAGTAAGGCAACTCATATCTCACTTGTACGAAAAAGATAGAGGAATGTCACCACTAGCTGCTGCAATGTGTAGATGGGTGGTTGCATATGCTCGTTCACTAAAGTGTGAATTGCAAGAAAGTTCATCATTAGAATTTGAATTAGAAGGTATACTTAGTGGGGAGGAGATCAAGCAAGTCATGGCATCGCATCATGCTCCATCCTTTGCACTTGCTGTGTTGACAGAACTGGCTGCCAGAGCTCCATTGCTGGACGCCCACCGTATCAGATTGGATGAAAATCTCACCTTTTTTGAAGATGCAGTAGGCGCATGTGAGAGATTGCTGAGAACGCCTATTCCTGTATCATATACAAGACATACCAGTAGATTTATGTTCATTTGGCTTACTGCGCTACCACTTGCTCTATGGCCAGCATGTGGTTGGGGTACTGCTCCGTTGGCCGTGGTCATTTCCTTTTTATTGCTTGGTATTGAAGAAATAGGGGTACAAATAGAAGAGCCATTTGGATGTATTCCACTGGAAGATTTATGTGATGAGATTGAAGGTGATGTGTTCAACATTGTAGAGGAGGCTCATTTGACTAAGAAGTTGGCAGGAGAAGCAGCAACCAGTGCCTTGGCTGGTGGGTTTAGAATTGATGAAGATTATGAAGAGGAAGGTAATGATAATACGAGTGGAGGGAAAAAGGTTGCTAAAAATAACGACGTTAGTAATGGCAATGGTAGTAAGAAGGCAAAGCCAAGGTCTGGCTTGTTCCAAAGATCATCATCTCGGTATGGTTGGTCAAGAAATGCTGATCATCGTGAATGGGAAGAAGATAGAGGAGATAACACTGGATCTGTCTGGAGTAGCATGGATGAAGATTATATATAGATATGGAATGATAATGCTGATGATGACTTGATATATGTTGCATCATCATCATCATTATCATGGTTGACTATTTATGAATGACGACAAATTGTAGACCTGTATTGTATCAAATATCTTTATTGGCTCTAAATATTCATGAATGAATGATTTAATATCTACACAGTGACAATCTAAAAGTCTGTTCTCTGTCATACCAACACCACCAATACCGTCACTGCCTTTTAGCCAGGACTGTCAGTCCACTGCCATCATCTATTTTCTTTTCAACCATCCATTCTGGGTGGGCAGATATAAACTCATCAATGGCTGGCCCAAGACCTTGCTTCACTTCTTCCTCAGTCATACCATGCTCCTGGGCATGCGCTATCACATCCCACCCTACTCCTTGAACGCTTTCCTTCTCCGCATTGCTGCCATCTAGCAGCGGGCCATGCAAGATAATGTAGGCGAGAGAAGGTTGACCCAATCCATACTTTTGCAATTCTCTCTTCAACTGCCCAGCAACATGCCAAGTATCAATAAAAAGCATTTCATATTCACTTTCTACCTCAAAATTAAGACTTGGTTGTTGGTGGAAGGTGTAGTCTATTCCCAGGCCAGTGGCAACCTTTCTGACTTCATCTACATTGGGGTGGAAATTGACCTCTGATGCTATGATGGACTTTGTAGTGGTGGTGTTGGTGGTGGGCGTTGTACCAGCATGTAGACCTTGCATCAAAGGCCACAAGACAGTACAAGATCCTTGGCCTAGTACAAATATACTAGTACACTTCTGCGCATATTCTCTCAGAGTCAACAACGAGACTGAAAACTCATTTGCAACCCCTAGATAGTGTTCAACATACAGGTCGAGCAGCTCCTCTGATGACAACCGAATTGCTTCTGGAGGGGGTACCCCACTGTCTTGCATCGCACGCTCCTGTTGGATCCACACATATGGATCATCCTTTCCAACAAAGAGCTCCCAGTGAGGGTTGTTTTCACTGGCCTCATTAATACAATTTATTAATAGTCTCATAGAGTCACATGTCGGGTCAAGAGAAGGTGGAGGGAGGAAGTTTCCAGGAGGGAATGTCAACCCAAAATGCCTTTTATCCCATTCCCATCCCCCCAGGATTTTCTGTGTTCCAGTCTCCTCCCACGTGCATTGATTAGTGGCATTCATATAGCCAGCATATGTAAAATGGAAGATATTAGCCAGCTTTCCATTGACATGTAGACTCTCTTGGGGCGGATGTGTTAGTAGATTATCTCTGATATCAAATATAATGGGCTCATCCAGCGTTGTGGCTGCAGCAAACACAAAACTGTACATTTCTAATACCCAACCTAGTTTGTCTCTAAATTCTTTAGTCTTGAGCAATGTTTTGGTAAGGTCGTACCAATTCTCAGATATTGCAGCAAGCTGGTGTCTATCCATAACACCGGGAGCGTTGCCGGTTGGGTAAAAGTGCTCCATAGATACATTCTTTGGATTAAAATGAGCTACAATATCAGGGTAGTAGTGTGGTCCCATGTACCAAAAGCTACTGGTAACGGGTCTGTCTCTTTGACTGGGGAGGGGAGGGGGCTCCATGATGATGTGATCAGGTTCAGACATGAATATATACCTCTCTGGAATCTTATGTAGATGATCCCTTGTAAACTGATAGAATGCATACGGTCTGTTTAATGGTGGGTAGTTGTGAGTGACCCAATCTTGCACTAGGAGATCTTCAGCGGGGAGAGTGTCCACCCTTATTGTGGGGATCTTATCCATAAAGTAGTCTGTTGTGTTGGAATGTAATAGTCGGGTGAATCCTCCCAATGGACCATCTGGGTACTTCTCCTTCATCTTCAGATATTGTTTATAGCACACTAGGATCATCCACTGGGCATAGATACTCTTATCTGTTGAAACTATCATATGATACTTGTCTTCTAGATATTCACTGCCTTGTTGCGGTTGTTGTTGTTGTTGTTGTTGTGGTGGTGGTGGTGGTGGTGGTGATGATGGCAGACTCACAGCTGCTTCCCCTTCTTCTTCTTTTTTTGGTGTCGTATCTAAATCTGTATTCTCCATATTCTCTGCATCTAATCCAACATCGTTTCCTGAATTTTCTTGTTCTTCTTCTTCTTGCTCTGTATAATCCAATACTATAAGTTCATCTTGCTCGGTGTAATCCAGTACATCCTCCTCGTCTAACGAGGTGTCTTGTTGTTGGTTCGCCTTTGGTTTGTGTGCCTCTGTATCAAGAAGAGGGGGGGATGCACTGGTGATTATCTTGACTACTATTACGTATCATCGCCATTTTGATGTCTCTGTAACGTAGTGTGTGTTCACTTACTCTTAGTAATGAAGGCCTTGTGAGGTGAGTTGGGACGAAGGGTTGTCACAGTCGGAGACGATCTGCTGGCAACCAAGATGACAATTGCCAAGATAGAGGCTATGATGAAGACATGCATTGGATATGATCTCGTGGTATGGCCTTTTTCAGACCGTTTTGTTGTCTTTATAAGCATTTTGAGGGCAGTAATAATAATTAAAATTTTGACATTAATCAACTTCAGACTACTGCCACGGAGGGTAATGTATTATACAATAAAGCTCATGCATATAGCATCGGCATATGGTCCCAAGTTGTGATTTGATAGAACTCCTGGGCTGTTGCGTTGGCTTTTTACATGGATTTTTAAGAAACCTTCTCAACCACCGCCGACTCTCTCCCCCGCACACACTCCTTTTTCTCTTCCTTTTCTCTCACCTCTCTACTCCAACACTTCTGGAACTACAACCTCTCTTCCTCCATCCATCATTGCGTACACTCTAGCAGCAAAGCTCTTGGTATCATCAATAGAAAACCCACCTGTCAAAGATGCTGCTTCAAACAAGAGCTGTACCTGCTCAGAGGCCTCCCTGCTGTCCATCTCCACCTTGTCCTTGAGTGCTACCACAATAGGATGTGCGGGGTTGATTTCCAATGTACGTTTCCCCTTCATATACTCTGCTGTTCTCTGATCACCCATTGCATTAGCCTTCATTATACGTTCCATATTAGAAGACCAACCAAATTTAGAGGCGACGACAATGGCAGGAGAATCAGTCAATCTACTACTCACAATCACCTTTTCTACCTTGTCTCCCAACACCTTCTTCATATAATCAGTCAATGGTTTTAACTTCTCACTGGCCTCCTCTAATGACTTCTTATCATCATCTGACTGATCCACTGACAAATCTTCTCTGCTGACATCAGCGAGTATCATACCATCATATTCAGTCATGTTGGCTGCTGCCACCTCATCAATTGGGTCAATGAGGTACAACACCTCGTACCCCTTCTTTTCCAGTGCCTCTGCGTATGGTGAAGCTTCAGCTGCTGCAATAGAGTCTGCTGCAAGGTAGTAAATCTGAGTCTGACCGTCCTTCTTGCGGCTGATGTAGTCATCAAGAGAAATCATGCTGTCCTTGCTGGAAGAAGAATAGAACCTGAGGAGTTTGGCCAATGCAGGTCTGTTGGCTGCATCTTCAATGATACCCAGCTTGATATTTCTACCAAATGACTCCCAGAAAGTCTCATAATCTTGCTTCTCTTCACGACCAGCAACTTCATTCAACATGTCCAGAGTACGTTTGATCAGCTGCTTACGAATAGCTCTCACCACACGACTCTCCTGGAGAATCTCTCTTGATACATTCAGTGGCAGATCACTGGAGTCAACAATACCTTTGACAAATGCCAGGTATCTGGGCAGCAAGCTCTCATCAAACTCATCTGAGATGAACACTCTCTTGACATACAATCTAATGTTGCGAGACTTCTTACCAGCTGCCATCTCATCATTGAATGGGGCCATACCGGGGATGAACATCATAGCCCCAAACTCAATAGTACCTTCTACATTGAAGTGAGAGACTGCCAAGGGATCAAGGAATTCTTTAAATGTAGCCTTGAAGAATTGACCATATTCATCCTTGGTAACGTCCTTGGGGCTACGAGTCCACAGTGGCTTGTTATCATTCTGCACTTGCCAATCTACTACTTCTTTCATCTCTTTCTTCTTGACGGGATCAATCTGCTTTGCATCTCTTCCTTCTTCCTTGGCCTTGGCATCTTCTTCTTCTTGAGCTTTGCGTGTAGCTTCATCATCAACCACCTCGATACTTTCTTGCTTTGGAGACAGCAGTTTAATGGGGAAGGATATAAACTCACTGTACTGGTGTATCAAGGCACCAAGTTTACTAGCATCCGCATACTCCCATGCATCAGTTTTCAAATGAAGAGTAAGACGAGTTCCTCTCTTCAGCTCTGATGCATCTCCCTCACTGACGGTGTACGAATGAGAACCAGCTGCAGCCTCCCACACCCAAGCCTTGCTATCACTGTTGTTCTTGGTCAACACACTGATCTTATCAGCTACAAGGAAGGCTGAGTAGAACCCTACTCCAAACTGTCCAATGAGACTAGCATCACCCTTTTCCTTCAGTTGTTCCATGAATTTGGCAGTACCACTACGAGCAATAGTACCAAGACTAGAGAGAAGGTCTTCTTTTGTCATCCCTACACCAGTGTCTTCAATAACAATAGTGTGGGCCTCCTTGTCAGCGGATATTCTAATCTCCAAGTCACTGCCAGTCTTGTATTCATCTGGGTTTTGGAGAGCCATGATACGAACCTTGTCAAGAGCATCACTGGCATTGCTGACGAGCTCCCTCAAGAAGACGTCTCTATTGGAATAGAGAGAGTGGACAATCATATCCATGAGGCGCTCGGTTTCAGCTTGATACGTGTGGGTTTCTGGAGTAGAGGTGGCACCGGCAGCGGCAGAAGCAGAGATGAGACGGCGATGGTGCCTTGGAGTCGTAGTGGGGAAGGCAGGGGTGGTGCCTGGGAGACGGTGTTGCATCATCATAGCGTTAGCAGATGAATGCATGCGCATTAATGAGGAGTTGCATATGTCATACTGACGAGGAGCGGAAAATGAGGGAATGCAGGCAGCTCCTTTGTTGTTTAATCGAGTCTGTGGATGATAAGGGATGAGAGGTTGGAAAAAAGGGGACGTGAATTGTCATGCATGTGGATTCAAATTGGTAAGATGTGATATACGTATAGTCTAGATTCCATTAGTATGAAGATGGCATATATATTTAACACTTACACCAAGGCGATTGAGCATGTTGACAGTGATTAATCTCCTCAACATAAAACGTTTCCTTCTGATTTAATGTAATGTATGTAAGAGAATGTATCAATGAAAAGTGACTAGTGAGGATCAATTGGTGTAATGATCTACAGCTGATAAATCTTTTGTAAGGCAGAGAGGAGATGTGCTTCTAGAAAATGCAGAGATCTCGTGGGAACTGGTGGGTGTTAAGAAGCGAGCCCTCGGTAGTTGGAACTGAGGCATCTTGTACAGTTTGCCTAGTTTATGTGTGTATAAGGGGGATTGAATGGTTGCTATGAAAAAAACACATCAAGGCAATGGATGGGAAATGACCAAACAACATAGAGAGGCTAGAGAGAAGAGAGTGTCGGAGCGATTTGAAAAGATGGGATTTTGAGATAAGAAGATCATGATCATATTGCACCACATGAAGACCTTCTTTTCAAAGAATTGATTCAAAACTTGTATAATATCATACAAACAGCTCAATACCGGCTTTTGTGTGGCTGCTTCGCTGAAAACAAAAGAGCATTCAACTGACGACTTCCTACTACATCACCTCGAAAGCCAGAGAAAATGATTTCGGTGCTTAGTATGTCCCGAGCAATACTTCCTACCAAGACTAACTCATTACACAAGACCCAAATCTTGTCCAACAAGCCGATGTTTGGGGTTTCAGTCCAAAGACATGGATCGTCGCCACCGACTCTCTCAACTGTAATCAGACGAGTCCGCCAAGAAACAGCCGAGGAGGTAAGTCTGTGAGCGCGCCCCCCCCCCCC
>Ga0114919_10000039_pt1 | contig 68728 bp, 49 predicted proteins | sample BlataG_FD_88682 | JGI IMG/M metagenome (GOLD analysis project Ga0114919, IMG submission 88682) | Deep subsurface microbial communities from Black Sea to uncover new lineages of life (NeLLi) - Black_00105 metaG | ecosystem: Environmental > Aquatic > Marine > Oceanic > Sediment | place: Atlantic... | reverse complement strand
CTAAGTTTACTGGCTATCGTACCGTGCAGTATACTTTCCATCTGTGTTATAGATAAAGGTCACCAACCCTCGATTGCATAAGAGAAAACCCGATGAGCAAAAAAGATCTTCTTCGATTTATTGGGACCGATGATGTCGAAGTGGAAGAACTTCCGTGGGGTCCGCATCATTGGATTGTCCGACCAGGGCTCGTGGAGGCTGAGGGCTTATTGCTCGTGAGGGTTCGTATGCCCGCGGGGAAGGCACATCAGTTTCATCGGCACCCCGAATTGGAAGAAATTATCTATGTACTGTCAGGAAGGGCTGAGCAGTGGGTGAATGATGAATGCCGGGAGTTGGGTCCGGGTGAGGCGGCGCACATTCCGGAAAATGTTGTCCATGGAACGTACAATACTTCGATTGAGCCACTCGATTTTCTGGCAATTCTTTCACCGGCACACTTTAACGGACCAGCGCTTGTTGATGTTTGCCAAGAAAAACCATGGTGTGGCATGAAGACGCCCGTCCTTTATTAGCCGTATGCCGGATAAAAATCTGATGTTATAATGGAAGAATGCATCGCAGTCGTCCTTCACGCCGTCAACTACTTCGCCTCGGGTTTGCGGGCGGGATCGGCCTGTCGCTTTCTGATATATTTCGGCTCAATGCGTCGGGGGCCGTCGCCGAATCGCCTAAGGCAGATTCGATTATATATTTATTTCTTCAGGGCGGCATCGCACAACAGGAATCTTGGGATCCCAAGCCGAATGCTCCGGTTGAAAACAGAGGCATGTTTGGGAGTATTCCGACCGCGCTTCCAGGAATACGCTTCAACGAACTGATGCCACAGACGGCTCAAATAGCCGATCGTCTCACCGTGATCCGTTCCATGACGCATGGAGAGAATGATCATGATCGTGGCGTACACATCATGTTCACGGGATACGATCCAAGTCCTGTCGTATCGTATCCAAGTTTTGGTAGTGTGGTTGCGCATCAGTTGGGTGAACGTAATGAGATGCCGCCCTTTATTAATCTTCCCCAGCAAATAGACGACGCTTCGGGCCCAGGATTCCTCCCTTCTCGGTTTAATGGTTTTTCGCTTGGATCGGACCCGGCAAAGGATGATTTCCGAGTGAGGGATTTACAGATTCCACAGGGAGTCAGTGAAAGAAGGTTTCGTAGTCGAAAGGAAATGTTGTCTGCGGTGTCAGAGACTTTCGTCAAGCAATATGCCGGAGATCAGCTTGAAACGCGTGATGCATTTTATCAGCAGGCGTATGATCTCATTCATTCCGAAAGAGCCAAGAGGGCATTCGACTTAAAGCGCGAAAAAGATTCAACACGGGATGCCTATGGCCGATCGGAGGTTGGCGCTCGTTTGCTCCTTGCCCGCCGGTTGGTTGAGGCTGGTGTTCGCTTTATTACGGTACAATATGGAGAATGGGATCATCATGCAAAGCTCGAACCCGGTATCAAAAAGCACGTCCCACCTTTTGATCAAGCGTTTGCAGCGCTTGTTTCCGACTTGGAGCAGCGCGGAATGCTCGACCGGACGTTAGTAGTGGCGTCTACTGAATTTGGTCGGACACCGAGCATCAACACACTTGCCGGGCGAGATCATTGGGGCAAAGTGTTTAGTATCGCGATGGCGGGCGGGGGGATGCAGCGAGGACTCATCTACGGTGCTTCAGATGCAATTGCCGCCGAACCAGTCGAGGACCCGTTAACGATTCCGGATTGGACCAGCACGATGTACCATCTTTTGGGAATCAATAGCCACGATACGCTGATGGCACCGGGTAACCGTCCGATCGAGATTGCCCGCGGCGGTAAGGTTCGGCGAGAGTTGCTCTTGTAGCGTATTTACGAGAATATCAGGGGAGCTTATGTGCCGCCGGTCGTGTTTTATCGCCGTTGCGTATTTTGTGATCGGGCTTCTAGCTGCTCCGGGGCAGGCCGCCTCCCCACGCCTTGCGCGTTTTATTCCGGGTGCCGTACCCGCGGGTAAAACGGTGGATGTTATCCTCGAAGGAGAGCGGATGGAAGATCAGCTTGGACTTCACTTCTATGAGGAAGGGATTCGAGCCATTGCCTTGAAGGTGGAGGACGACGCCGTTCGAGTCACACTGCAAATCGACCCAGACTGTCGTATCGGCGAGCATATTGGACACCTGCGGACGCGGACAGGTATTACAGAATACCGACCACTCTATGTGATCCCTTTGGAAACGCATTTTGAAAAAGAAAACAATAATACAAAACGCGGTGCACAAGATATATCGCTCAATCAAGCATACTGTGGGCGATTGCTCGATGGAGATCGAGATTATTATGCAGTAGATGTGCCGGAGAAAATGGTCCTCAATATTGAACTCTTGGCAATGCGACTGGGAAATACAGCACTCGATTCGATCGTAACGCTCTATGATGCGTCGGGTAAGAAGATAGCGTCTGCGACCGGACATGCATTTTCAATCAATGATCCAATTCTCCGGTATGAAGTTAACGATCCTGGTCGGTATTTTATCGAAGTTCGCGAGTTACTTGGCGGTGGGAATGAACAGAGTCACTACGTGCTCTGTATCGGTAACTTTCCGCGGCCTCTTGCCCTCTACCCGCCTGGTGGACCTCTCGGCCAGGAACTAAACATTCAATGCCGGGGTGACCTTCGTGGCGTCTATGAATTCAAGACGCGAACGCCTAAAGAGGAAAACAGGCACCATAGTTTGGCGCCGGCGCAAAATGGCCTGCAGCCACCAACCCCGATTCCATTTCGTTTGAGTCGGCATCTGAATCTATTGGAACATGAGCCAAACAATTCGATAAATGAGGCCAATGCGGCGGAGCTAACAGAAGCGTTTTGCGGCGTGATCGAACAAGCCGGCGACGAGGATTGGTTTAAATTTGATGCCCAGAAGGGGCAGGTCCTTGATATCGAGGTTTATGCGCGGCGCGTTCGTAGTCCACTCGATGTGGTTATTTCAATCTACGACGGTGAGGGTGAAGAAATTGAAAACAACGATGACGGCGGCAAGGTTACGGACCATAGCGACGCAGAAAGTCGCGGTGCCGATAGTTTTATTCGGTTCAATCCGCCTCAGACCGGGACTTACTATCTTCAAGTCGCTGACATCTTAGCCACTGGAAGTCCATCGCATGTTTATCGAATTGAATGCGTGCCAGCGGAACCATGGATGATCGTACGCTTGCCGCGGGTTCAGGATCCCAATGAACTGTATGGGCAATATCGCCAGCAGATATTCGTGGCGCGGGGCAATCGATTTGCAGCCTTAGCAAGAGCCCGCACACGTGATTTCTCAGGTAGGCTTAGGCTGGAAATCCCGGAGTTGCCTGACGGAGTCTCGTATGAAACGCAAGCTATTCCCGCAGGGACGACTGGATTTCCAATCGTATTCACAGCCACTGAGGATGCGCCTCTTGGGGGAGGTTTGTATGTCATGCGTGGAAAGCATGAGGATTCGGATGAAAAAATTGAGGGCGGATATTATAACTTTGCAGATCTTCTACGGGCAAAAGCTAATCTTTCGTTACTTAAGACGAGAATCGCGGAAAAGGTGCCGATTGTTGTTACGGATACAATTCCTTTCCGGATCGAGGGCGAGTCGCCCGGAACCGCCATCGTCCGAAGCGGTCTATGGAACCTTAAGGTGCGTGTCATTCGCGATCAGGGATTCAACGGCCCTATTCGATTAACAATGCCTTTTCTACCGCCCGGAATTGCCACCAGTTCCGGTGAAGTGATCCCCGCAGATAAAACAGAAGCGGTTTTCCGGCTCACCGCACATCCGAAGATCACGCCACGGGATTGGAGAATCTATGTACAAGGTGTAGCCGGAGAAGAAAATAATTGGATGTGGGCATCCACACAGATCATTCCCCTCAAAGTAGAAAAAGGGTTTGTCGGTTTATCTCTCGGAAAAGTCAGAGCCGCACCTGGGTCGGAGAGCATGCTTCGTTGTGAAATTGAAGCGATGAAAGAGTTTGAGGGAGAGGCTAGGATTGAGTTATCAGGATTACCGGACAACGTGGAATTTACTTCGGTGGTTTTTAAGGATGGACAAGATTCGATTGGGATTCCACTCAAGATCACGGAATCAGCGTCACCGGGGTTGTATCAGGGAATTCGGGCAAAACTGAGTGTTCCCTCCGGTGATTCGATGGTGGAGTCGCAATTCGGTCCAACCACACTCGAAATCATCAAAGCGGATAATCAGACCCCGTCCTCTTCGGTGCTTGCTGATAATAATGCGGAACTGGCAAAACCCCTCTCGCGTCTTGAGCAGTTGCGAGCGGATGCTAAGACGCGGCGCGACTCAATAAAAGAGGTGCCGCGATGAATGCATTTCTTTTGGTCGCTTTGACGATCGGCGCCACGAGCGATGAGATTGTCGTGTATCCACAGACGATTGTCGTGTCTGAAAGCCGCCCTGCCCTGTTCCTTGTACGCTCCAGAGACCGCGACGGTAGGGAAGCGGATTTGACAGACTCTTGCGAGATCTCCATCGCGAATCCCAAAATTGCCCGATTGGATGGCGGCAGGGTTTTGCCGGTATCTGGTGGGAAGACCAGACTCATCGTAAAGAAGGAATCGCAGCGGTTGGAAGTACCGATTGTCGTGGAGCCGCTGCAAGCTAATCGCGGGGTAAGTTTTCGAGCGGATGTGATCCCTGTTCTGACGAAAGCGGGGTGCAATAGTGGCACTTGCCATGGCGCAGCCAGCGGCCAAGATGGATTTGGTTTGTCACTCTTCGGCTACGATCCGAATGGCGATTATAGAGCGATCACCAGGCATTGGGTCGGCAGGAGAGTCAATCGCTCCATTCCACAGGAGAGCCTCCTGCTGAAAAAGGCGACCGGCACGGTGCCGCATACTGGCGGGAGAAGAATCGAGCCTGATTCGCTGGAATACGAAACCCTGGCGCGTTGGATCGAGGAGGGAGCAAAAGATGATGAAAATCCACCCGCAAAGGTTATTCAATTGGATCTGTATCCACAGGAAATAACGTTAACACCAGGTCAAAACCAGCGGCTTGTGGTGGTCGCTCGCCGGGAAGATGGAACGCAGCACGATGTCACACGTTGGGCTGAATTTCAGTCCACACATCCACAAACTGCGGGTGTTCGTGACGAGGGCGTTGCAGAGGCCGAATCGCAAGGTGAAACATTTATCACAGCAAGGTTTGATACGTTAACAACCGGACGTAGCGTGATTGTTCAGTCAGCAGATGGACTCATCGACTGGGTAGGCAAAGCCCAACATAATAAAATAGATGAACTCATTGACAGAAAGTTGCAGCGTCGCGGAATATCGCCTGCCCCACTGTGTGACGACGGCACGTTTATCCGGCGTTTATCACTCGACCTGCGCGGACGCCTTCCGTCAGAAGAGGAAGTCAAAAGATTCACGGCCAATTTCAATAAAGCAAAACGCATTGAACTGATTGACGATTATCTCGAGTCCGAATCGTTTATTGATTTGGCCACCATGCGCTGGAGCGAAGTTTTAAAAGTCCGGTCTGGCGGCAAGCTCAGTCGCCAGGGAGTCCATCGATATAGTGAATGGCTGCGAGATCAGATCGAAAATAATATTCGGCTGGATCGTTGGGTGCATCAATTAATCTCGTCCCGTGGAGAAACGACGAGCAATCCGGCTGGATATTTTTTTCAGACGGAAAAGGAAGTAGCGAAGCAGGCGGAGAATATAGCGCAGATATTCCTTGGAATGCGATTGCAGTGTGCTTCATGCCACAATCATCCGTTCGATCGTTGGACAATGGATGACTATTATGGCTTTGCCGCATTTCTGTCACAGGTAGGGCGAAAGCAAGGTGAAGACCCTCGCGAGATTATTCTTTTTCATCAAGGAACCGGTTCGATCCGACATCCCGTTTCGGGGGAAGAGGTGACGCCACAGTATTTAGGCGGTGATCGCCCGGAACTTGGGGAACGTGATCCACGCGCTGTCTTGGCGGAATGGATCACAGATTCAGCCAACCCCTATTTTGCACCCCATATGGCAAACACCTTATGGTCTTGGGTCTTTCATCGGGGTATTGTCGACGAAGTGGATGACGTTCGAGTCAGTAATCCTCCGGTGAACGCACCGCTCCTCGAATACCTTGCCGGACAACTTCAAAGGAATGAATTTGATGCGCGCGCATTATTGCGTGACATATGTGCATCCCGCACCTATCAGGCTGAGGTTCTAACGAATCCACAAGCAGCGGATCTGTTTGCCGGTCAATCGTTGCGCCCGTTATCTGCCCCTGTTTTACATGACGCGATTGCTCAGGTTACAGGCGCACCATCGAGCTTTGAAAAAACAATAGCAGGGACAACTGCGGTCCAGTTAACGGATGGTGCCGTCACAAATAACTTTCTTAAAACCTTTGGGCGGAGCGGTCGGCTGACTGTTTGCACGTGTGAGACAAAAAATGAAACCACGTTATCACAAGCACTTCATCTCGTGAACGGAAATACCGTGCATCAGAAGATTATCGACGGAAAACTGATAACGCAGTGGCTTGATAATGATTTGGCACCGGATCAGATTATCGACAAGTTGTTCATGCGATGCTTGTCGCGTGAGGCCTCATCAACAGAGCGGGATGCGATTCGGGGCCAGCTTAATGATCGTTCTTCGCAGGAGGTTCTCGAAGATCTCTTCTGGTCCTTAATGAATAGTCCAGAGTTTTCGTTTAATCATTAACAGACATGTGGTAGATACGAATGAGATGGATGGGATTTAGATTGATAGCCAACGCGTGGTTTTGCGTTGCGGGCCTCCTTTTCTTTCAGGTTCCCTGTTGGGCGGTAAGCTTTGAAAAGGATATTCTGGTTATTTTTCGCGCTGAATGTCTTTCCTGCCATAATGAAGATGATCGGCAGGGTGATTTGGATCTATCGACCTATAACGCCGTACTGGACGGAGGTGCCAGTGGTGCGGTGATCGACCCGGGCGATCCCGATGAGAGTTTGCTCTATCAGTTGGTTGCGCATCTGAACCAGCCCAGTATGCCCCCAGAATCCCCGATGATTTCTCTTGAGTCCGTCGAACTGATTAAAAAATGGATTTCCGAGGGTGCGGCTAAGACTCCCTCTGCAGAGCCGAAACAGGTTGTGGGCAATCAACCTACAGCAGCGATTCCAGCGCCAGACGCGTCAAGGGAGCGAACACCCCATCTTCCGCCCAGGCTACCTCGCTCCAACCAGCGTGCGACAAAAAATAATCCTGCGATCGTCGCGCTTTGTGCGAGTCCGACTACGCCGCTTGTTGCGGTTGGGGGTGTTCGTCAGGTCTGGCTGTTTCGCACCGACACGCACGAGCAAATTGGGCGGATTGGCTATTCAGGAGGAGATATTCGTAGTTTGAAATTTAGTCTTGATGGAAGCGTGCTGCTTGTGGCAGGTGGTCAGCCGGGCGAATCTGGGAGTGTTGAAGTCTGGGACCTGGAACAGGCTCGTCGAGTCTTGGCGTTCGAAGATTATTTCGATGAGGTCCGGAGTATCGCAATCAGTAGTGATCATAAGCGACTGGCTGCCGCCAGTACGGGTCCGCGCATTGATTTATATGATCTGCCGTCGGGAAAATTACTGAAAAAGTTATCTGGGCATACCGATTGGATTACTGATATGGCGTTCAGTGATGATGGAGTCCTGTTAGCGACGGCCGACCGGGTCGGTGGGCTCAGATTATGGGAAAGTTGGACGGGAGATTTATTCCAAACATTAGCAGGTCATAAACAAGCAATTGCGTCGTTGGAATGGACCAGCGACTCGAACCATGTTTCCTCTGCAGGGACGGACGGCTTCATTCGGATTTGGTCGACGGAAAGTGGTAAGGAATCGCAGAAAATTAAAGCCCATCCGGGCGGTGTGGTACGGCATGCGCGAATCGCCTCCGGTGGATGGGTATCAGCGGGAAAGGACAATATTCTTCGTATCTGGAGTCCGCAGGGTGAATCAGTAAGAGCGGCTGCCCCATTTTCAGACACACCCACATCAATGGTCTATGCACCAGTGAGTAATACGATTGTCGTTGGCGATTACTTGGGTCAAGCTGTCATCCTGGATGAAAATACATTGGATGCACAACAATTATTATCGATCAATCCGCAGTCGATGGATGAACAGATCACGGCAAAACGAATGGAACATAAATCGCATGAAGCGCGTCGCAAGGACTTGAAATATCAAATCACGGAGACGGAAAAACAATGTGCGCAATCACAGGGAATTCTGGATAACGCGGAAAGTGATTGTAAGGCACGATCCAATGCAGTGGCATCCTTAGCGGCGCAAATCCTAAAGACGAAAAGAGAATTGCGTCAACTCCTCGCCGATCATACCGAAAACGAACATACGGATTCTCAAATAACAAAGCTCTATATTTCGCGCAAGCTCTCTCAAAACAGACTGGAACAGTTTAGCCGAGATTATTTGGCAGGAAAAAAACAGCTCGATAAAGAGAATGGGACCCTGGTCGAATTGCGTAAAGAGGTGGATCGGGATAGTCTCAGGAATGCAAGGCTTCTTGAAAAGTTCACGGAGGCCACGAGGGCTGCAAAGGGATCGCTGCTTGGCCTTGCATCGCTGATTGAAGAGAGTGCATTCTCGACGCGGTATGACATTATGCAGACAAAAATCCTACAAAAAAACAATCCGAGTGTATCCACCTTCACGGCGGGTGAAACCGATGGTGCTACAAAGCCGTAACTGCGCAATAACTAAGGCCGATGGATGGAGCGCCGATGCGGATGGATAATGTAAACCAGGGCCTCCGATCCTATCTCCAAAATACCAACCGATGGACGCTGACCGTTTATGGAATGGTGGCGGCGTTTTCAACTTACTTTTGCATGTATGCTTTCCGGAAACCGTTTTCAGCGGCAACCTTTAAGTCGGAGGATGGGTCGGCCCTCGTCTTTTTGAGCACGGGAATCGAACTGAAAACCGCGCTGGTCATCAGTCAGATTTTGGGCTACGCACTAAGTAAATATGTCGGGATCAAATTATGTAGCGAGGTCTCGCCGCAGCGTAGGGCTTTTTATCTTGTTGCAACGATCCTTGTTGCGCTTACCGCGTTGGTCGGTTATGGACTGGTTCCTGATAACTGGAAAGTGTTTTTTATCTTTCTTTCAGGGTTGCCGCTCGGCATGGTCTGGGGCCTGGTGGTCTGGTATCTGGAGGGACGTACCGTTTCGGAAGTGCTGTTAGCCGGTTTGAGTTGTTCATTCATTCTTGCCAGCGGTGTGGTGAAGGATATTGGCAGGCATGTGATGGCCGATTGGGGAGTGGGCGAAGGATGGATGCCGGCTGTGGTGGGCGGACTCTTTTTATTACCCTTCTTTCTGTCGGTATGGATGCTCAATCAAATTCCATCTCCCAGTGCCGAGGATGAACGTGCGCGTACGCATCGCCAACCGATGGATGGCGAACAACGCATGCTATTTATCAAGCATTACTTCTGGGGTCTTTTGATGCTTGTGGTGGCATATTTCTTTCTCACTGCTTACCGTGATTATCGCGACAATTACCAGGTTGAGATGTTCTCCGCCCTTGAATATTCCTACGAAGATAATAAATCGATCATCACTCAGGCAGAGACGCTCGTTGCGTTTGGCGTACTTATTCCATTGGGCCTGCTATTTCTCATCCGCAATAACCGGTGGGGACTTATTGGAACCTATACCATTATGCTTGCAGGGGTCGTTATCCTCGGAGGTGCGACCTGGCTTCTCGAAGAAGGACTTATCAATGGCTTCTGGTGGATGACGTGTGTTGGACTTGGCGCTTATTTAGCGTATGTACCTTATGGATCAGTCCTCTTTGATCGATTAATTGCGCAAGGTCATGTGGTAGGTACCGCCGTCTTTGCAATCTATATCATGGACGCGTTGGGCTATACAGGATCGGTTGCAGTACAGATCTATCGAGATATTGTTTATGCAGACACCCAAGAACCCAACGTCGCCCGGTTGGCGTTTTTTATTGATTTCAGCTATCTAATGGCAGTCATCGGACTGCTACTCTTTGTGGCGAGTCTTTGCTACTTTCTGTTACGGACAAGCAGGTCCGAAATAAGCCCTGCCAGATAGGCACCAATCGTACTCGAGTCTATACTCTGGTTGGATTCTCCGTCTCAGGAAGCGTGTTATGGCTACAACATCGCGACGCCATTTTCTCAAAGCATCTGCAACGGTGGCTGCAGGAATATCGCTCAATGCTTCGCCCGTGATGGGGAAAACGGAGGAAGAGCCTTCATCGGAATCGATTCCTGATCACCAGAGCGTATCTTTTCCGGGTTTGCATGCGTATGCGCAAAAAAGTATCGCGGCGGGCGAAGACATCGTCTTTCGCGCCAGTAGCAGCGTTCCCTATCAGTTGCATGTGCTCCAATTAGCCGGCGAAGTGGATGATCCGGCGAGCGATATCAACATCGGTGCGTTTTCCAACCCGTCACCCTCGGTGCAGCCAGTCCATCTCGGTTCGTATGTTCACGTTCCGCGATCTCTCATCGAGGAAGACCTTAAAAATGGATTCACGATTGAATGCTGGCTTCGTCCGTGGGGTTTTAATCGAAATCAAGGCATTGTGACACAATTGGATCATAATAATGAAGGATTCGGCCTCCTCCTTCGACCCGATAGCCGCATCGAAGTAGTTTGGAACGGCCGATCGTCTGAAAAGAATCAACAACTAGTGACGACGGAATATCGAATGGCGCGACGTGTGTGGACGCACATTGTTGCGGTCTTTTCGTCCGATCAGGTTCAGCTCTACCTCGATGGCGTACTGACCGCTTCGGTATCAACTGACGGGATTCCCATCCCTTCACCTGTGCCCCTACGCCTCGGTGCTGCGGGTGGGCCTGAAGGGGCAGCGCGTTTTTTAGATGGCGACCTTGCCATGCCGGTCATTTACAATCGGCCGCTAGATTCAGCACAGGTACAAGCCCGGTATCAACAGAAGGCACTCCAATCGCCGGACGCGAAAAGTATCTTGGCTTACTGGCCACTGGATGAAGAGGATGGTGCCAACGTAGCCGATCAGAGTGGGTACGAGCGGAATGGACAAATTGTCAATCATGGCACCTGGCAGATTGGAGGACCATCATTCGGTGCCGAATCTGTGCAGCGGTATGGCCAAGATTATCATCCGGCGCAGGACGGAGTCCGCGGGCACGGCTTGCGCCTCTGTAGCGACGACTTGATGGATTGCCGATGGCAGGAAAGCCATCGCCTCAGAGTCCCGGCGGTTGCGACGAGTGGGGTTTACGTGGGTCGCTTTACCTATGATTGGGACGGTAAGCCGATGCAATACGATTGCACCTTTATCGTACGACGCGGAACAGATCGACCGAAAGCGCCGATTCTGATGATCTGCAGCACATCGACGTGGCTGGCCTACAATTGCGCGCCTTTTCCGCGACCGCGGCCTGCGGGGCGCGATTGGAATGCACCGAGCCTTCCCGGTGCGCCCACCTATTGCTGTTACCAGAATCATCGCGCCGGGCAGCCGACCTATTATCTGGGTGTGAATCGACCCTGGCCAGGTGCAGGTGCAGATAATCTCTTTAGTCCCAAAGAGGTGGACTACAGCCATTTGATGCGCGGAGAGCTTTTTACGCATCGTTGGCTCGATGGTGTCTATGATGACACGGCGAGCTACGCGTATGACGTCGTGACCGACTGGGATCTGCACAATGATCCCGAGATACTGGATGGTTACAAAGTCGCGATCGTCAACGGACACAGCGAGTACTGGTCCGCCGAAGCCTTCACCGGGCTGGATCGATTTCTTACCGCAAGTGGCAGTCTGATCGTGATGAGCGGGAACACATTTTTCTGGCGAACCAGTTACAGCGCGGATGGATCGGTGATGGAATGCCGTAAATACGATGCCCGCATTGGCGGACGACGCGCTGCGCCGATGGGAGAGACGTGGCATAGCCAGGACGGCAATCGCGGCAGCCTGCTGCGTGAATGTGGCTACCCTGAATACGAAACGGTCGGCTTGGCGTGCATCGGCTGGGATGGGCTACAGAAAAAAGAGGATTATGGAATTTTCTATGCCACTGCCTCAGACCATTTTTTGTTTCACCGTCCTGAGGAAGTAGGGCTTACCAATGGCGCGACCTTTGGCCATGCCCCGGATGGCGGACTTCCGCATGCGGTGGGGCACGAGTGGGATGTACGCCTTCCCACCCTCGCAGCGGTGACAACCCATATCCCTGGCGGCGCGGTTCTGCCGGACAATGAGCCTGCAGGAATCACCACACTGGCTGAAGGTTACCGAACCGCCGGGGGTGGAACGTTTGACTATTTTACGAATCCAGCCCGGACCACGGACGGGATTTCCGCAGAATTGATTTTCTGGGATCGTCCCCAGGGTGGCCAGGTGCTGCACTTTGGAGCCATCGCGATTGGCTGGGCACTCTCTGCAGACCCGAAACTCTCGGCACTGGTACGTAACGCAATGCACCATTTTGGTGTTCCCAACCTCCAGGCTCCTAACGCATAATCCAGGACAGCGGACACAGTCGAGTCCGCGGAAGGTGCTACGGCGATCAATGCAATAAGGAATCAGGATGGTGACTGAGGCGAACGGAGGAGGGAACTTCCGCGGCTGGTGGATTTGGGCAATAGCGACGCTGTTCCCTATCTATCAGCTTGCGATCCAGATCGGCTATGGATCGCTCGAAAAGGGAATTTCCCGCGATTTGCAGTTGTCGCTATTGGAATCGAGTTTATTGTCGGGTTCGTTCCTGCTGACCTATGCCATCATGCAGGTTCCTGCCGGGTTGCTTCTGGATCGATTCAGCCCCCGCGTCCTTTTGGGGACGTCAGCCGTACTTTGTGGTGTCTCCGCGGCAGCGTTCAGCCGGAGTGATTCCTTTACTTCCGCCCTGCTCTTCCGTGCTTGCCTTGGCGGTTTTGCAGCATTCGGATTCCCGGGTGCTGGCCTGGTTGCCCGTAGCTGGATTAGCGGGGCCATGTTTGTGCTGGCGATGGGACTCATCGATTTCTTCTTCGGATTAGGGGCAGTCGGAGGCGAAGCGGGGTTTGCCCTCTTACTGCAGCACGGCGTCACGTGGCGGCAGATCATGGATATGCTTGCCATCGCGGGGCTGGGGATTGGTTTACTTTGTGCACTCTTTGTTCGAGACAGGCCCCCCGGCATGCCCGACCGTTCCGAGAGGGTGCAGATCATTGATGCGTTTCGAATTTTGTTTACCAATCGACAGGTGCTCCTTGCGCTGGTCTTTTATGGAGGGATGATTGGTGCGGCGTTCGGCTTTGGTGGGCTGTGGGATATTCGCCTGCAAGGTGCCTTTGGATTCACCCAAACTGAATCGATCGATCTCAATAGCTGGCTGTTTGTTGGTCTTGCGGTGTCGGCACCCCTTTCAGGAATTCTTGCAGACCGACTCAGGCGCCGTCGGCCACTTTTGGCTATCGGTGCGCTGGGCTCGTTGTGCGGTGTGGCCGGCCTTATTTTTATTCCCCTCGTGATTCCCTACTGGGCCCTTGTTGCCAATCTTCTAATCACAGGTTTATTTTTAGGGACATCGGTCGCTATTTTCGGCGTGGTGTGCGATGCGGTCCCGCCACGGTATGCGGGCACCACGATCGCGCTGGTGAATGGGGGGGGCTGTTTTGTCGGCGCCGTACTACAGATAGTTCCGGGCGTGATGATCGGCCCTGGAGATTGCCATCCGCTGCAGGCCTACCAGCAGGTTCTCACCATCTACGTTGTTTTCTTATTAGGCTCTTTGGTAGCAGCGACTGCGATCGACGCCTAAAATAGTCCTGGAAAGTAACAAAAGCAGTGAAAATGGCCAGATATATCGCGCGAAATCCTTGAGGTGGTCCTCAGACGGGTCTAAAATGGATGGTACGCGGCGGATTTGTAACATTAGCGTGCGTTGCACGCCCTCTTAAGTGGATGTTATCAGGACTTCATCGCAGCACGCATGGGGAGTGTTATGAGGATATTGCTTAGTTTTGGTTTGGGCTTTTTGTCTATTTGCTGTCTTCTTCATTCGGCCAATTTGTTCGCCGGTCCACCGCAGCCAGGCCCCCAGGCTCCTCAGACGAAATACCTCATTCGCCGAATCACCGATACGGACGATAACGGCAATATTGATGATGTAAAACCGCAAATCTGGGGGACGTCGCTTGTCTGGGAGAGTGGGCCACGTGGTGATTACGATTCAAAGCAAGTGATGTTTCATAATCCAAGTCTCAATCATCCGCTGGGCAACATCGGTTTAGGGTCGAAGATGTATACACCAATTGGTGCAGGTGGGAATTATCATCTAGCCAGCGATCGAGTGGCATGGGTGGAGGATGTTGGCGGTCAAGCCGATCTATTCACCTCCGATGGCCTCTCTCTCACCAATCTATCTCAGACGAGTGGATTCAATGAACGGTATCCGCGTGTTGTTGGCAACCGCACGCTCTATTATATGCCGGGTGGACTTGCTATCGACGACGGCATTAACCAGCAGCTAGTCACTCCATCAGCCGGGTATCAATTATATGGACGTTATCAGGCAAATGATGATTATTTGGTGTACTTAGAGCGACCACAGAACAATATCGAAACAGGACATGTTTTAAAGGCTTATCATTTTGATACGCAGGTATCCACATCCCTCACAAATACGAATCAACATCCGAATCAACAATGGACAATAAATGGAGATGCGGAGTACTATCAGAACCCAAATTTTTCGATTGATGGATCGGACGTCTACTGGGCAGCCACCTACACGGCGGATGGGCCTTATTATGACAACCATGAAATCTACAGCTACGATTTAGCTGTAGGGCCTAGTAGTTACACGCAGGTGACGCAGAATAGCGTCGACGACATTTTTCCACGGGCCGCAGGCGGGAGGGCAGCATGGCATCAGAAGCACGTCGCCGACGATCCGAACTCGACCGCTTCGATCATCTTGCGCGAGGGGGGTGTCAACGCCGTGATTGAGCAGGATGCAGGCGTGATTCGGGGACTCTCAGATTCGCGCTTGGTCTGGTCTAATTCCACCGACAGCTATACCCACGTGCTTCGGGATGGCACAATCTACGATGCGAATTCGCATCTGGGTACCAGCGGAGGTCAGTACAGAATTGTTGATGTTTCGGGGCCGAATTATGCACTTACCCACGCCGACTACAGTTCGGACCACTCAACTTATGAATGGGAAGTCTTTGCAGGATATTTTGTCGGTCCCGGGGCAGTGCTCACCGGCCTCGACTTGAGTTACGAAGACTTTAATGCGCACAGTTTGCGGAATGCCGATATGCGACTGACGAATCTTGAGGGCACACTCCTCGACGATGCGGATTTGCGGGGCGCGGACTTGACCGGGGCAACCGGACTGGAATATGCGATCGGCCCCGCTTACTTTTCGCACGAGACCCTTTTGCCTGCCTACTTCAATGCCCACGCTGCGGGCTGGAGCTACGTGACGCCCGAACCCTCCGGCTGTGTGGCGATGCTTGTAGGCCTGTTGGTATTGGGTGCCGCACGAATTAGAAGACGTAGCGATTGCTGCGAAGTGTAGCACAGCGAGAGTAGTTTCTGGATCTCGGTAAAATGAAGCCTTAGAACTTTTAAGTATCCACTCCGAAGATCCGCTGGTATGCCAGGTAGTGGGCGGCATCGGTTGGACTGCACCCTGTATCTGCAGCGAGTTGCAACACCTCACGCACATTCTCTGCAACCCTTTGCCGGGTCATTGCCTTCGCTTCAATGCATTTTGTCCCAGCACGCGCATTTTCGGAATCGGAGACCGTCGAGGCCAATTCGACAAACGCGGCAATGGCACCGCCCGGATTGGCAATAATATCCGGGATCACGTGGATGCCGCACTGATGGAGGGCTTGTCGCGCCTCAGGTGTCGTAGGGTTATTGGCTCCCTCGACGACTGCCCAGCTTTGAATACTCTCCACATTTTTACTGTGGATGACGTTTTGAACGGCACAGGGAAAAAGCACGTCGGCCTTTTGGAAAAGAATCTGATCCAGTGGCCCTTTGCTGAAACCGTATTCCGGGAGTAACGCGAGGGTGGTGTTGAAATCCATGGCTGCGATTGCCTTGAGCAGTTCACCATCGACCGGGCCCTCGCCCACCCAACAGCCATCGATCCGCGGATCCGCGATCGCCACGACTTGCATTCCCAACTCGCACGCATAACGGCAGACCGCAGCTCCCATTGCCCCCAGTCCTTGAATGGCTGCGGTCGCGCCCTTTGCGCAACTTTTTGTTTCAATTAAAAGCGTTGCTGCTGCGATCGCCACGCCAAGGCCCGCAATGCCCTCCTGATCATAATTGGTTCCACCCATCGCAAGCGGCTTGCCCGTAAAAATATCGCTTCTGCCCAGTTCCTCGCAGGCCCAGTGGCAATGGATCGGACGCGCACCGATATCAAATCCAAACCCCCCCCAGAGGCCGCCATTTTGCCGGAGCGCGGGAGAAAGGAGCTTTACGAATCTCCTGTATTGGGGTTCAAAGCCATCCGCATCCGGGTCTGCCCGGAGGCCGGACTTTGCCCCGCCGAGAGGCAATCCTGCCGCTGCGTTTTTGAGTGATTGCGTGCGGGCAAGCATGCGCACTTCATCGAGTGTCAGTGTGGGGGTAATACGCGTCCCACCTTTACCGCATCGACCAAGTGGCCCATCAATCGCATTGCGGGTACACCAGACAACCACATGCCCTTCGACGTCCAGTTCATGATCGTGGACGGTCAATTCAAGTTCTGGCTCGAGCGAATTAAATTGCTTTTCCAGTTCTGCCAGTGACCGACGAAACGATTCAGAATCGATTGCCATTAAAATCTCTCTCCGAACACCTACGATGGATCTGAATCAGGTTGTGTTGTCTCTTTTGGTCTGAGACGTATATGTGCTCTCGAAGATGCGATCCGCATTCTCAGCTTCGAAGCCGTCCCGACGGTGGGAACGTGTCATTTCTTCACGCGGTAAGTGAGCATGTTCCGCAAATGGGAGCCTTTCGGCGAATTCCACGTAAGAACCAGAAATATCGTGTTGCTCGATTTGGTCCTTCCCGACTCTGAATTCACTACGGATCACTTGCGCAACGGTGCTACTTTGTTTCAGCAGTCCATCGGGTGAAATCTTAATTTTTCCACCAGAGTCATTCAGTTGAATACCAATCGATGCGAGAAACACATTGAATTCCTCTAATGTGTTATAAGAATCGACCAAATCGTGTACGCTGATCGTGAAGTGGTTAAGATAATATCGATTGTAAAGTGCCCATGCGGCATACTCACTTTCTGCCATCAGTCGTTCATAATGCTCCCATGTAAGTAATTCCCACATTGGACTGTGCAGAAACTTATCTACCTGTTGCCATTTATCGAGTGAAATATCGTCCACCGGATCGGTTTTGACGATCTGGGTGTAGTTGCGAATGATATCCTGGGCTTCAGAACTCAGTTCATCCACGCAAAGTTCACTAATGAAAATACGCGGATGATGTTCTGCGGGTGGCGAATACCAATAGGCGTTAAGCTTTTTAGCATCAAAACGATATTTGTCGCGTCGCTCGTAGCCATAAGCTAAGAATATCTTTTCAAGTGACGCGATCCCAAGATGCTCAACTCCAATGGTACGGAACGCTACATGATCGTTGGTTAAATCTTCCGCAGAATCGATGACTCTTTTTTCCAGAAGGGAATTGACAATCCGCTCTACGTCCGGAACTCGTTCGCGATAGCGACTCATGAGACCGTGTAGCGATTGATCCAACCCAGGATTAGCACCCATAGCATGATCCCCGTGATGTACGTTTGTTTGCAGTTAATTCAACCCAAGTGTACGCCGTCGACAACCGATGACAACGGGCGTATTTTGTTCCCTTAAAAAATTCCAAGGCGGTTTGCTGTACATTGATAAAGCTACCCTAGGCGATAAGACACAATGGACAGGGCGAGCGTTTTCAGTGTCTTTTGCATAAAATGTTGTGTAAATAATTCATGGAGCGAGAGAAAACTCCGAGCGGAAGCTAAAAAAAGATTCCTCATGTATGGTACAATCGCCGCACGCCGCCGGAAGATAGTGGCGGAATTTGGATAGGTATTTAGCGAGGGATACGCTCTATGATTGATGCAAATCAGAAGCCCGAAAGATCGTTGACAGTCTTTGCGCTTGTGATGATCACGACAGGGATCATTACTAGTATTCACGGCGCCCCCTCGATGGCGGAGTATGGTTTTTCGCTTGTCTTTATCTATCTCATGGTCGCAATTGTGTTTCTGATGCCGTCTGCTCTCATCTCCGCTGAACTTGCCACAGGGTGGCCTGAAGACGGAGGCGTCTATGTTTGGGTTAAAGAGGCGTTCGGAGAACGGATGGGCTTTATCGCGGTCTGGCAGCAATGGATTGAAAATGTCATTTGGTTTCCATCTATTCTTACCGTTACCATCGTAGCGGCGACGTATGGATTCGACCACGAACTGAAAGACAATAACTGGTTTATCTTTTATTCAGTCAATGGATTGTTTTGGTTGCTCACAATTACCAATTTGTTTGGCATGCGTACGAGCGGAACCGTGGCGACGATTTGTACGATCTTCGGCAGAATAATTCCGATTCTCTTTATGATCACATTGGCGCTGATTTACTTAAGCCAAGGGAATCCGGCGGGATGCGAAGTTTCATGGAATACCTTTATTCCTGACTTAACAGATACTGGAAAGCTCTCCTTCATTGTTGGCGCATTTTTAACATTCGCCGGAATTGAGGCATCGGCATCCAATGCAGCCTCTGCCAGGAATCCTCGACGTGATTATCCGATAGCCATTATATTCTCCGCGTGTATCGCGCTTGTGCTTGTAACGCTCATTGCCCTGGCGATCGCGATCGTAGTGCCCGCTGCCGATATCAATCTAGATGCTGGTATTATGCAGGCCATTGAGATGATGTTTGCGACCACCGGGCTTACTGCACTGGTTCCGGTTGCGGGTCTCATCATTGCCTTAGGAATGATCGGAGAAGTCAATAATTGGATTCCTGCGCCTACGCGGGGACTCTTGGTTGCCGGGAGAGACGGAACTCTATCCCCCTTTTGGCAGCGAGAGAATCGACATGCGGTCCATCAGCGAATTCTGCTATTTCAGGGGCTTATCTTTTCAGCAATATCGACTATCTATCTGTTTTTCGATGTTCAGATTGCATTCTGGCTAATGAATGTTGTTCCTACCATGCTTTATATCATCATGTACTTCCTGATGTTTGCGGCGGGTGTGCGATTGCGTTATACGCATCCGAAAGTTCCGAGAAGATATCGAGTACCTTTTGGTAATGTCGGCATGTGGTTACTCGCGATTGTGGGTTCCTTGGCCGGGTTGGTAGGCATTGTTTTTGCGTTCATGCCCCCCGCGAATGTTCCTGACAGGATGAAGCCCAGTTATATTTCTGTGGTCTTGCTTGGTTTCGTTATCTTTACGGCGATGCCGTTTGCAATCTATGCACTGAGAAAGCCCGAATGGCGGGCGACAGAAACGACGGAAGATTGATCGGCGCGAGTCGCATCGATCTACACTTAGATATCGAAGCGAATTCCCTGCGCGAGCGGCAAATCAGGAGAATAGTTTATTGTGTTGGTTGCACGACGCATATATTGCTTCCATGCATCACTGCCCGATTCGCGTCCCCCGCCGGTTTCCTTTTCTCCCCCAAAGGCGCCACCAATCTCAGCTCCACTCGTGCCAATATTTACATTCGCAATGCCACAGTCACTGCCGGAAGGTGAAACGAATAACTCAGCTTCGCTGACGTCGGAGGTCAGGATAGCCGATGAAAGCCCCTGGGGCACATTATTGTGGATGGAGATGGCTTCATCGAAATGATCGTAGCGGACAACATAGAGGATGGGTGCAAACGTTTCCTGCTGGAGCATTTGAGCAGTCGAGTCAATTTCCACGATAGCGGGACGTACATAGGCGCCGCCCGCCGGCACTCCGTCTGTAAGTTGTTCGCCACCGAAAAGGATGCCCCCCTGTTCTGCTGCGCATTGCAGTGCCTCCCGCATCGATTTTAAAGCTGCATGGTCAATGAGTGGCCCCACTAGGGTACCCTCATCACGCGGATCGCCGATCGGGAGTCTCGAGAAGACATCTTTCAATTTTCCGACTAATGTGTCCGCTATAGTGTTGTGCACGATCAACCGGCGGAGCGTGGTGCATCGCTGACCGCACGTTCCTGCCGCGGAAAATGTGATCGATCGAACCGCGAGCTCGATATCTGCCGTTGGAGTTACGATCATCGCATTGTTCCCACCAAGTTCGAGCAACGACCGACCGAGGCGTGCCGCAACAACACCCGCAACGGCACGACCCATTGGAACAGAACCGGTTGCCGAGATGAGTGGAATTCGAGTGTCTCGCGTCAGCGCCTCGCCAGCAATACGATCGCCAATCAGCAGACACGATGCATTAGCAGGAAAATCGGGGTCTGCAGCTAATGTTTTTTGAAAGAGAGCTTGGCAGGCAATCGCGGTCAGCGGGGTTTTTTCAGAAGGTTTCCACACGACAGGATCTCCGCATACCCAGGCGATCGCCGCATTCCATGCCCAGACAGCAGTTGGGAAATTAAATGCCGAAATAACGCCTATCGGCCCGAGGGGGTGCCATTGTTCGCTCATCCGATGCTGGGGCCGCTCGCTCGCTATGGTTTTGCCGTAGAGTTGGCGACTGAGACCAACGGCAAAGTCGCAGACATCGATCATCTCCTGCACTTCACCACGAGCTTCAGCTGATATTTTTCCAACCTCATGTACAATCAGGTCGCTCAGAGCCTCCTGATGTTGGCGGAGTATTTCGGCAAACTTGCGCACAAACTCTCCGCGTCGGGGAGCGGGCATGACACGCAGTTGTTCAAAAGCTCCTACTGCCGCTGCGACAACATCCGGCACCTGTTCCCCAGTTGCCATCTGAATCGTACCAAGGTTGGATCGATCAATGGGGCTTTCTACGGTCAGCAGGTCACCAGCGCCAGCAGTCCAGGTTGTTCCCGTAGCGATCGCGTGAAAGTCACCGGAAATCCCGAAAGGTTCAAGCAGCGAACTATTCATCTTAATACCTTAGCGCTCATTAAGAAACGAAAGAGCAAAAAAAGAAAGTTATGCGTTAACGTTAGCGAGCGAATGATTATGAGAACTAGAAGCCTCGCTAATATCCGACACATATAACTTTCCGAACCGGTTATTCATGAAATCGTCAAATGCAACTTGCTCCTGGCGAAGAAAACCCGTATCGGGGATTTTGCCGGAAACGAATAAATCTAGTACAGCACAGACTCCAGCGGCTGTGGTGATTTGAATCGCACTCCAGTTCTCACCATCGATATATTGATGATAGATCTTCCGCGCATCGGTTATCTGTACAAATTGCTCGTTCTGCCATCCGGTTACCGTGCAGAACGTTACGACAACGTCTTGAAATGTAATTGGTAATGCATGCTCGAGAATATTCTTGAAAAGATCTCGTCGTTGGCCTAAATCCAATTCCCGGACGAGTAAAACCGCGAGATCGCGGTGTCCCATATAGCGGATTGTTTTATAATTGAGTTCTCGTACACTTCCGTCGAGGGTCTGGCAGAGAGTGCCGAGGCCACCGCTTGTATTGAAGGCCTCATAGCGAACTCCATCGAGTGAAAACTGTTCGAGACCCTCGAGCGCAAGAACCTCAATGGGTTTTCCATCATGGATCGCTTCGCAAGGATTACAGTATTCATTGATTAGGCCATCGGTCGACCAGGTGAGGTTATATTTCAATTGGCCAGTAGGGAATTTAGAAAGTGCCCCCACACGCATGCGTACCGCATCAAGTTTATCGAAGCGATTGCATAAATGGTTTGCGGCAATAGAAATAAATCCGGGAGCTAACCCGCACTGGGGCATAAACACCTGACCGGGTTGCGCTGATTCGGAGCATTCGCGAACTTTGCGGGTTGTTTCAACGTCTTCAGTAAGATCGAAATAACTAATGCCCGCCTTAAGTGCCGTTTGTGCCACCAGCGGATTGTAAAAATAGCTAAGTGCGGAAATAACGGCATCGCATCCTTGCATTGCATCAGCAAGTTGGGCCGCATCTTCAGCGTTGATTGTCCGCGTTTTAACGCTAGTCCACTCCTCGAGTCGTTTGAGTGCTGCCTTGTTCGTATCGGCGACTACCATTTCGTAATCACCGGTATCAGCGAGCAACCGAGTGATCATTCGACCTATCTTGCCGGCACCTAACAATAAAACGCGATACATTGTGTATTTTCCTTGTTATCAAATCACCCGGGACCATATCTTTGCGCATTCTACCTGAGAGTCTGGGGTTCTGCGAGATACTGTTCAGTCGCGCCAAAGAGGGATTTTGCCGATGCACACTGTCCGAAAAAGGGGTTCCATAGTGATTCCAATTACAAACAATAACAAACGGGTTAAAAGTGCTTAATTGTTCTATTTGCCTACAAATATGGCGGGGGGTGCAAAAAACTTGACAGCCATGAATGCAACGGTATATACAACCGGTAGGAGAGTTAGCTCGCACTGGTTCGTCTTATCTTTTACGCGTTCTTTCTCCCCTGCGTGACTCAAATTTAGTTAGGAGTCACCGCCGGAACACTGGAAGGGCCGTTTCTATGCCCTCGTCTGGGTATGGGAGCTGATGGAATCCGCGTTGTTTTCGCATTCGTCGATTACGGCGCTATACCGTATTATCTCATCAAACGGGGAGGCCGTCATGTTAGTAATTAGCAGAAGGCAAGGAGAGTCAGTTTGGATCGGCGATCAAATCAATATTATTGTGTGCACCATGCGTGGAAAACGGGTCAGCCTCGGAATAGCTGCTCCGCGCCATATCTCGGTCGTTCGGGATGAATTAAGGCAGGCCGATATCGAAAAGGCGTTGGCCGCATCAGGAATTGCGGATGCAACGCAATTAGAGATTTCTCAGACAGACATGCTTCGGTAACGATTCGCTGTTTACGTATCGCGTTTATCTCGGATAGCCCGTGAGGGGTTGGAAGGTGCGTATCCCTCACGGGCTCGTTCCGGGTCGCTTGGGAGGGCTGTTTTGGAACCATAGTGCGTAATTCCCGCATTATTTGTATTTTCGATTCCCATCTGCTTTGCAGAAAATGACTTCTCGGTTAACGTCTATGGAGAGGGCATGAGGAATATTGGGCGATTCGGCAATCAGCATCGGTCCCGCCAGAGACCGCAGCAGAAATGCGCAGAAATGCGATTGTTGAATAATTAATTCGCCCTGAGGAGATGGCGATGGTTTTCTTTCGCGGCGCCCGGATTCTACCGGCGTGTTTGGTGCTGTTCGTTTTCATCCCTGCTGTTTACGCAGAGGTTGGAAACGCATCCATTGGCCACACGCCTTCAATATTAAGTGTCTCCTATGCGGTTAGCCAAGATGTGGCAAACCTATCCTTCGCGCAAGAAACAGTCGCGCTGCAAACAGAGACACCTCGCGTGAGGCACGTAGCGGTCCCTGAACCGTACTCTTACGTTTTAGCGACTTTCGGAGTGTTCGGGGTCCTTGCAATGGGAACGTTCTTTCGGAAACGGAAGAAAAAAAATCAACCTACTGGGAACCGCTCGCGTCACTCGGCAAAGTCCAACTTTAATGGACGCGCAACTTATCGTTAACCGATTCGCTCATTATTAGAACGATTGTTGTAGCCCGCCCCAGTGGGCAAGGTGCCATACGGCGTAGAGAAATACCGCCAAGCATATACCGCCGATAATATGCGCAACTACACCTTTTGCCCTGAGCCAACTTTTTAGAAGCCTACCCGTTAGGGGAACCAAACAGAAACCCATGGCCGATACGGCAATTATGGCGGTTACCAGTTGCACGGTGGGCTTGCTCGCACCCGGAATCCAACGGGGAATAATATGCACCAAAACCAAAGTTAAGGGATACAGCGTGGCCAAAACGATTAAGTTCATTTTCCATTTAGGAATAGCAGACTCTGTAGGCAGACTTACTTGTGATTCGGGAAACCAGGCTGTGAAACTGCCGAGTTCATTTGGATAGTCGACTTGAAAGCAATCGCCAAATCTTGCATCAAATGCGGTCATCAGAGTTTTGCGTTCATCAGATTCTAGCCAGCGAACCAGATGATTTGTAGTGTCAAAAGAATGAATTGCTCCGAATGTTATTTTGCCTGACTGCTCGCAGGGTAACTGACGGATGATCGATTGAATGTGACCGGGGAATGTGCTGGCCGCCTGCACGAAATCTGCTTGCGCTGCCTGCACAGGATCTCCGAGGTGCTCTTCGACCACCAAATGGACAATAAAGTCTACCGGTCCGTATGAACGATGTTTTTGGCTGCTAGCCATCGTATTGTTTTCAGGAAAAAATAAACTAGCCGTATAATTCGACCAAAAAACTTGTCCGATTCATTAGTTAAATGGCAATTAGATTTTAGGAGTGAATAATCAATGCACGGGTCCTGTTCAAAAATTAACCCCGCCCACTGTAAATGACTGGGCGCATTTCGCGGATAAGGGCAAGAGTGGATTAGCAAACAATTGGTGTCGGATCGGCGACTGTTGTACATGGGCGGGAAGAAAATCTTAGGGCGTTTTTCTTGACTCGTCGCGTCTGCCACATATAGGCGAGTGTCGACCGGCACCAATTGTTTGTGATATCCCCATCTTTATTTTTATACCAGCTTGCAGCGTATCCGTTCCAAACTTTCTTTTGCAAATAATGCTGTAGCTGATCATCGAAGTCGTTTGTGGCTTCGTCGGTTACCTCAAAGCAATCTGCGTCTAACTGCTTGGTGGCTTTGATGCACTTTAGGAAATATTGAACCTGGCACTCAACCATGAAGATTATTGAGTTATGTCCAAGATTTGTATTCGGGCCGTAGAGCATGCAGAAATTGGGGAATCCGGGCGTGAGCATTCCTAAATAGGTTTTTGGTCTTCGCGACCATCTCTCACTCAGGCACGCACCATGTTTACCTACTACCTCAATCGGAAAGAGGAAGCGATTCGTTTCAAAGCCGGTCGACATAACAATAGCATCGAGTGGGATCTCACGCGATGCTGTGCTGATGCCTGCTTCGGTTATCTGACCTATAGGCTCGGTAATTAACTCAACATTTTCATGATGCAGACATTCCAGGTAGTTATTGGACAGGAGGACGCGTTTGCATCCAGCGGGGAAGGAAGGAATTAAATCATTCGCCAAGGCATGGGGGGCTTTTTTTTTCATCCGGTATCGACTCCAGGCGGTAAAGCCCTTGTTGAGGATGCTCCGTCGGTTGTAGCAGAGAATGCGGGCCTCAAAAAAAAGATACATCATTAGCCTTTGAAAGCGCGCCGCAAAAGGCATATATCGATTCACAAATTGCCAGATGCTACCGTACCGATGGTCGTGACGGTGCAAAATCCAATTAGGAGATCGTTGAAAGATTTTGACGGAGTTTGCTTTTTTTGATAACTCGGGGACAATCTGAACAGCGCTGGCGCCATTTCCAACGACACCGATCGTCTTTCCCTGGGGATCAAAATCAGGCTCCCAACGTGCAGAGTGAAACAGAGGGCCATCGAAAGTCTCGATCCCTGCAATAGAGGGAATGCTCGGCCGGCTCAATTGTCCCACCGCAGTGACAAAATAGTCACAGGATATCTGCGCACCTGTAGCTGTCGTAATCAGCCATCGCTTTAACAAGTCATCCCAATGCGCTGAAGCTATGGACACGCCAAAGTGGATATGTTGTTTTAGAGAAAAGCGTTCGATGCAATTCTTGAAATACTGTAATATTTCAGCTTGTGGAGCGTATTTTCTTGTCCAACCGCGGTTGAGTGCGAATGAAAATGAGTAAAGCATCGAAGGCACGTCACAGCCACAACCTGGATAGGTGTTATCCAGCCAGGTGCCACCCACGTCACTTGATTGTTCTAGAACAAGAAAATCTTTGATTCCCTGCTTAACCATTTGCGCAGCGAGGCAGATGCCGCTGATACCGGCGCCTCCAACTAAAACCGTACAGTGTTCGGGCAAGTCGACCGGTTGCACATTAGCGGATTTATCATGCACCATACTTTAGTACCAATGAAAACTACGTAAGCTACGCGAAGTAATGATTATACGCGGTGCCCCTGAACAAGCTAACACCGATATTCTCTCGACAATCCCAGTTGGGATTTCAGAACACGTTAAAATCCCTATAACCATAGATGGTCTTATTGAAAACGGCGATATTAACCCTTAAAAGGTGTTTACATCTTCCATGGCAGACGCATCTAAAACCCCGGTCGTCGCTTCTAAAAGTTCTCGTCTTGTATCGCTTGATTGCTATCGAGGGATGGTGATGTTGTTGATGGTACTTTCAAGTTGGCGGTGGCTGACACCAATTATTACCGCTCACCCAGACAGTCTGTTTTTGCAATGGCTACATCGCCAATTGCAGCATCTCGAGTGGGCCGGATGCACAATATGGGATATGATTCAACCAAGCTTTATGTTTATGGTAGGCGTTTCCCTTGCGTTTTCTTATCGCAAACGGTTTGAAGCTGGTGACACACAGAAAGCCATGCTCCTGCACGCATTCAAGCGGGCCATTATCCTCATCCTACTTGGCGTCTTTTTACGCAGCATGGCTTTTAAAGGTACCTATTGGACGTTTGAAGATGTATTAACGCAGATCGGTCTCGGTTATGTCCCGTTATTCCTGCTTGCGGGAATAACGATGAAATGGCAACTCATCTCGCTTTTTAGTATTCTCCTAGGCTATTGGGCACTGTTTGCACTCTGGCCCCTTCCGGTGGCTGATTACGATTATGCTGCCGTTCATGCCGACAGCATGGGCGTGCGGTTCAGCGGTTTTGCAGCGCACTGGGATAAAAATGCCAACCCTGCTCATTATTTTGACAGGTGGTTTTTAAATCTCTTTCCCAGGCCGATACGCAACGATGGTGTGGACATAGGCCCGTTTCACCATCATGGGGGCGGTTATCATACGCTGAGTTTTATCCCCTCACTCGGGACCATGCTAATGGGGTTATTGGCCGGCGGATTATTGCGTAGCGCGAAGCGTCCAAGAACGAAAGAAATCATCCTGGTCAGCGCGTTTGCAGTTTCAATATTAGTTGCAATGGGACTCGATTATTTAGGAGTATCACCCATTGTTAAGAGAATATGGACGCCCGGGTGGGTCCTTTTGAGCGGTGGATGGTGTTTCTGTATCCTGGCGGTTTTATATGGAATCATTGATCTTGCGGGATGGAAGAAATGGGCATTTCCTTTTGTTGTGGTCGGAGTCAACCCGATTACTTTTTACATCATGAGTTGGACCCTCGTGGATGTCGTTAATCTAAATCTTAACCGCCATTTCGGCGCCACATTTTTCACAACAATGGCGGGAGCTACGTATGGACCGCTTCTAGGAACGCTATGCACTGCCTCGATTCTTTGGCTCATTGTCTATTGGATGTATCGGCGAAAGGTCTATGTCCGCATCTAGGAAAATGCCTGTGACATTTTATGTATCATCTCCCCAGTTATTATGACATTCTGAATACTCCTGGCACCGCTGACGACATCACGCTGTACGAACGTATCGCTAGGCGATTCAACGTGACTGCCAATAACTGGCTCGAACCTGGTTGTGGTACAGGCAGACATCTCCGCGTGCTCTCCCACCGTGGCTACAGTGTATGGGGATACGACAGTGACGCGGAGATGCTTGCTTACGCGAGTCGATCGTTAAAAAAACGCGGCTTAACGGCTCGGTTATATCGAGCGAGTATGGATAAATTTATAGAGCCGATCCAGCGCGTTGCATTCGATGTTGCAATAAATCCACACAGCACGATCCGGCATTTGGATTCCGAGCGGAACATTCTTGCGCATCTCAATCAGATTGCGGCATGCCTTAGGCCGGATGGCCTTTACATTGTCGGTCTTAGCCTTTCGCGTTATGGGAGAGACAGAAAGCAAACAGACCTTTGGCATGCCGCACGCGGACGCGTACACGTTCGCCAGGACATAACCTATACGCCGCCCACTCAGCGCAAGCGCGTAGAGTATGTCGATAGTCGCCTGACGATCACCCGGCCGTCTAGAGTAGAAATTCATAAAGATGGATATCGCCTTCGCACCTACGATACCCGGCAGTGGGAGCGCACGGTTCATCGATCGATGTTAAAAACAGTGGCGATTCTTGACGAGCATGGAGATCGGAGTAACGGAAAGCATCTGCCCTATCAACTGCATGTACTGACTTGTAAATGATAGATATGCCGCAGATGAATTGTTTTATGGCCGCCAACCGGTCTTCACACGATCCTCGATGAGCTTGCGGATGAGTATGGAAGGTGTGCCAATGCTGTCCCCTTTTGTTTTGTATCCAGACGGCGATTCATAGTATTCATAGGCGGTCACAATTCCAACCAAGTTTGCATCTTTATCGATAATCATTCCGCCGCTCGCGCCTTTATCGACATCAGCAGTAAACACGATTTCAGCTGGAATATTAGCCGCAAGAAAAGATTGATATTCCCGGATAACACCCAGCGTAAATTCCGCCTTCCCCCCCGGAAAGGCAGCGACGCCTATCTTTTCGCCCTTGGGAAGGATTCGGGCAGACAGCCGTAATACGGGCAGGTGTTGCATCTTCGGCGGTAAAGGATAAACAGCGATATCGTAAAGTCGATGCCATCCGTGGAGTTGTGTGGTTGTTCCGGTGGATTTATCCCCTAGAGACTTGAGTTTTATTTTGGATGCGCCTTCAACGACATGGTGGGCGGTTAAGACGTATTTACGCTTCATGATTAGCGTAACGACCCCCGAACCCTGATAGCCGTTATCGCTGGTGATAAGAAGCGTCGCATGGGACACTTTTGCGAGTAATGCGTTTCGTTCTTTCTGTGCGAATGCACTCGGCGCGTTCGATGCTCCTGAGACGGTCAGGGTAAGGCAAAAGGATATAACACAGATAAAACGGGGCATAGACCGCACATTATAACCATTTGTTTGGATAAACTCTATTCATAATGCGTGAAAAACATTTGGGCGCCGCGTACGCAGTCTTTTATTCAGCGATCTCGATCGGATGGCCGGCGGAATCATAAAGGCCAATCCCCGTCTTGGTGTTGATCAGTTGGTACTCACCTCCAACAGAAACGGCCTGCTCCTCGGAGTCGCAAGCTGTGAGAGACAGGTGCTTATTGTTGGGCTTTAATTGAAAAGCGGTCACGTAGGTCGCCGTTGTGGCATTGGTGCGTAATAGGATTACCGCACGATGGAGATTTTTTTTTCCAGTAATTCCCTGTCCTAAATAAGCATAACTCGGAGAAAGAAATTGTATTGTTCTTCCATAGCCTAGAAACGCTGTGAACGGCGCGTGGCCGCTCTCCTCAATGTTTATGTGCCTGTATCCATATTGATTCGATAGTTTGTGCAACGAAGAAGGCTGAATCTTATTCCGGGTACTCATCACCCTAGCATCGACGTGTAGTGCGTAGTCGTACTGATGCTTTGCATCAGACTCGATCACAAAAAAATCAAAGACTATCGAATCAGCAATCGCGATAGTCCGCTCCATGCGTACACCTTCATAGGCGTCAGTGCATTGGGCTCGAAATGCCTTGAGCTTTTTTCCCGTGTAAAATAAGAGGGGACGTCCTCGGACAATTGTGCCAGGTGGAGGAACCGGCCACGGGTCATCTGAATCTCCCTGGGGTGCCTGCGACATCTCGTCGACTGTGATTGTATTATGGGCAATCGTCTGGCGATCCCATGATAGATATTCCTCATCTGCATAACCAAAGTATTTGACTTCACGAACTACTTTTCGTGCGCCATCACTCACGACAATCGAAAGTTTATCAGGATGTGAATGCCCTGACCCCCAGCAGCCAAAGTTCATTTCTGCGCACACCGCCGACGGATCAGTGGATTGGCGAAGAATTGCGTAGCCACCGTTCGGGAATAAAGTACAGCCATTTCGGTGAATTCCCGAATTGCCTATGGATGCATTCGAAGTTAATGAAAAAGCGCCCAACGGAAGGTCCGGCTCTAACCAGAGTAAATCGGCGGGATCTGATACCCGAACCGTTTTAGGGATTAACGTATCGTCCCAGGGCCGCATATCAGTGTGAGAGATTCTTGCAGCAAATGCAAATTTAGGATCCCGCCATGCGCGCCATGCGGCTTCATAGTAACGCCGAGTCACGAAATGATCCGCAGATGCATTGGCGACGTTTGTGACGGCACCATCACTGAATGATCTATAAAACAACGCATCAAACATCGGTTTGACTGTTTTTTTCCCCGCCGCTCCGAACTTGCGTTCAACATCCGCGCCCGCATCACGCTGATCGGCCGAAACCTCAAGATTCCATAGATCAATCCCGCTATGCCTTGCAGCCTCCATCAATAAAAAATAACTGTCCGATGTGAAGGCCTGATATCCGAATGATCGCTCGTAAAATATGCCGTCCCCAAGAATTGAGTACCCCAGATGCTGTGCAAACCCATTGCGAATAATGCGCCCGTCCGCTGCGTAAAGACCATTGATTGCTTCATCAATAAAATCGCAATTGCCGATGCAGAATCCGATAACCCCGAGTCCGGCAATTGCACGTGCCCTCCAATTGCTCCGTGTCTTGTGATTGCAGATCCGGAGTACTTCACCACATGGAATAAAGATCTGGGTTTCGATACTTTCTTTTTCTTTCTCATTGAGAACGCCCGAATTATAAATAAGATCGTAGGCGGTCGCTAAATCGATTGCCCATCGCGCCTCATTGAGGGTTGATGGCATCGCTTTGCCTTTTGTCGCGGACATAACGTAATCTGGATACACCGGTACGTAAGACATGAGTATCTTTGCTGCAGCCTCTGCAAAGTGAGTGCGGTCAGTCAGTAAATAGGCAATGGCCATATCGCGGGCCAAGATACTAATAGCACGATTTTCAACATCTTTAATGACAGGCGGGGGAACTGGGATATGGGTGCGTTTGCTTTCACATCGTTGAATGAAATCGGAAACAAACTGCTGTAAATTAGGGGTTTGCTCAATGTGAGCCTTGAGTGCATCAACTTCCGCGGGATTGGTAAACAATCTCGGGTGTGGCGGAAATGATTGAGGGCAGTCGACTTTATTAGCGTCAGTAGGCGCAGCTAAAAATGCCCACAGCGAAAAGAAAAAAAAGATTCGAAGCGGCCAATGGGCTTGATAATGCAGGGAAATATCTACGCGACTAGTAGCTTGGATACAGTACCCCTTATTGCGTTACGCCGATGCGAGAGCTTTCCGGCCGAGGGGCCGTCCGAATAAAATCAATAACGAAAAAAGGGCGATCTTTATCGCACCATTTTCAGGCACCGTTTGCAATTCGACCCAGTCATCATCGTTTCTCGACCCCCACCAGATGACGGGGGTCGATGTCCGGGACGCCTTTGAAATTGAAAGGTCCGCTCGATCCGCATTGCGGGCGCTGTAGGTAGAGAAAAGTGTTTCCGGCATCAAATCAAAATAAGAGACCCAGTATTTTTCAGTGGAACTAACCGAGTAGAGAACAGCAATGTCGAAATCATGGCTCGTCCGCATATCCGCATATCCCATGAAATCGCCTGCGATCAGCGAATCCGTGACGTAAGTTGCGTCATCCACCTGATGAGAAGGCCAGACCGCTGCCGGCCAATCGTTCAATATTTGAGGATAGTCGTTATCGAGGTTTAGGTGGAAAAGAACCGCAGTATAGTTTGAATTATCAACGGATGTAATTTCAACGCGTTTATTCACAATAGAAGAATCGTCGTCGTTTACCTCTTCGGTTACACGCGTAATGACTCCATCAAACGGTGCATAGACTGGGATTGTCGTGAAATCGCCGAGATGAATTGCGTAGGGCGCAAAATAATGCTTCATGCTGCTATCGGGTTCAGCGGAGTCGGTGGCGCCAAAATACTCGCCGCCATAAGAAAAGCTCGGGTCGTAGGAGAAATCATGGCCTGCCCCGGAACGAAATCTGGATAATTCCTCGAGCATGGATATATCGGTAACGTGGGACTCGATCAACTCCGGGTGGACAACCGTGCCCCGCGCATGGTTCATGGGCATCGACGTGATGATCGTCGTGATCAAGCATATGCCTAAAACGCTTCCGAATCGCATACACGGGCTCCCAAAAAGATGAGGGTGGACACCGTATACCATAGTTTTCAAAGTAGGCAAAGATTATTTTTTGTCCCAAAACCGCTCACTGCACCACCGTAGTCCAGTCCCCGGTAGGGATGATTTCCCAGACCGAGTCGACTTTGGAAACGTAGATCCACATAAATGCAACTTGAGGGCCCGCTAGCAAGATCGGTGTGCGTTGGAAAAGCTCGGGATGACACTCGTAGGCATCAATTTGGGGAGATTTGTTTCTGCTGACCTGGTAGAGCTCTCCGCAGATTGCATTGACACCCCCGCTAATGGCAGCAGGCCACGAACCGGAATGATTGTCGTAGATTGTGCCGTAGTGCACGTGAAGCACAGGAAGTCAGCTTCTGCGAGCATTTGATGCATCCGCATCCCCCGGCGGAGCGACCCATATCCAAAGACGACTTCCCGATGCGACATGATTTCGAGAGGTTTGCCGGCGGACGCCTTGCTTAGTTATCTTGTGTAGACGACTGTGGAATCGATTCTAATCGATATGCCGTCCGCAGACGTTTTATCCGATGAAGTCCAAATTGATCGACGGTATTGATTTTCCCCGTCAATTCTTGGCTATCGATTTGACTGAGCAGATATTCGCAATCGGGGAAAGATATTTCGTAGATTTCATCGTGATGGCGTTGCCTGACAGCAATACACAAAAACCGTGCCTTGGGTGGTTTGTGTGGATCGATTGCGCTCTTTTTTTGAGAAAGTTGAAAAGCTAGTAGCACATTGGCATCATCAGGACCCGCATCCGCAGCGGATTGCTGCAGGATCGTCGCGGGCGTCAAAAGATAGGCCGGTCGTTCAATACGGAAGTTCTCGCCATTCCATTGAAAAGTAACGTCCTTTGGCTGAATTGCGTTCAGCAAATGATTGGATCCGACAATCTTGTACCAGTTGTAAGAAGTATGCTGGGAAGTCTCACATCCAGGCATCTGACTATGCAATCTTGGACCGATGATCGAAATCGATCGAAATGGCAGCCCATCCTCAAGAGATACTTCGACTTCGTGCTGAAAGATTTCAGCGGGGCGTACTACAAAAGCACCGTCATCGGCCAGGGCAGTAACGGAAAATGCGCAAAGTGAAAGCAGCAGCGACGTATGAGCGTGATTGAGGATACACATAAAAAAGGGGGAGCGATGGGAGTCGCTCCCCCGAATCGATTCCTATGATTATTAAGCCTTAGGTAAAAGGACAGCGTCAATAACGTGAATGACACCATTTTCACAAGGAATGTCTGCTTGGATCACTTCAGCGTTGTTAATTTTGACTTTTCCACCATCGACGGAAATACGAATGTCAGATCCCTCAAGCGTTTTTGCGCTGGTTAATTTAACGACATCCTTTGCTTTGACGCGACCAGGAACCACATGGTAGGTGAGAACCTTGATGAGTTCGTTCTTGTTTTCCGGTTTAAGCAATTCAGCGACAGCACCTTCGGGTAGTTTGCTGAAGGCATCATTGTTTGGCGCGAAGACCGTAATCTGATCATCTCCTGAGAGGGCGTCAGCCAAACCGGCTGCTTCGACAGCGGCGACAAGCGTTTTGAAGTCGTCGTTGTGTTTTGCCGCGCTAACAACCGACTTGTCGCACGTTCCGCAACCGGCGTAAGCACCGGCAATACTAACGGCAATAATCAGACACGAAATAGCTAAAATCCTCTTCATCATACTCTCCTTTTATGTATTCTTTGTCCGGACTGTCCGCTTGGTGACAGCCATACTGGTTTTTGTAATATAGACAGGTCATTGCAGCCGGCAAGCGTACAGCGAGCGGTTTCCCCGCATTTATTATTGAATTAACGAAATAGGCTCCCAAAGCGCCCATCGCGTCACCGGAGTTTGTTTAGGGGCACCTCTCAGCGATCATTATCCTGGACGTATTAACGTCCGGATTTCATCGCGGGGCGCTACGACGCTACCGGCAAATTCTTTTGCAGCCGCATCGTCTTGGAACTCGATGATGTGGTTCGGCCTAAGCAATTATACTGCACCGCAAGGGAGCGTAAATCGTTGCAGAAATGTGCCGGACTTTGGTATCGATCCTCAGGGTCTTTTTGCATGGACTTTTCAATGATATCTGCCAATTCGGTGGGAACAGATTTCGAAAGCTCGTCAACACGCACTGGTGACTTTTCCATGATGGCTGTAACAAACTCGGCAAATGTACCCTCTCCAAAAGGATGGGTGCCGGAAAGCATGTGATACATGGTTGCGCCGAGCGAATAAATATCGCTTCGATGATCTGCGTTGACCGCATCATCAATTTGCTCGGGTGGCATGTAGGCAAGCGTCCCTACGGCTTCGCCAGGTGCGGTGATGACTGATTGCACCGGACGGTAGAGACGCTTTGCAAGACCGAAATCTACGAGTTTCGCTACACCCCGTCTATTGATCATGATGTTGCGCGGTTTGATATCGCGATGAATAATTGACCGTTCATATGCGTATTGGAGTGCCGCGGTAATTTGAATCCCAATCTGAAGAGTTGTTGATACAGATATGTGACCGTATTGATTAATAATATCGCCTACTTCTCTACCCGCAATGTATTCCATCGCGATGTAGTATACGCCTTCCGAATCGCCGGCATCAAAAATGCGAATGACATTTGGATGCTTGATGTCCTTGCAGATATTGACGGCTCGAAAAAACCGCTTCGCACCACTCGCCTTTGCGATATAGGCAGGGTCAATGATTTTTAGAGCAATCTTTTTCTTATCGCTCAGTCGCAATGCCGAGAAAACAGTTCCCACCGATCCTTCGCCGAGTTTCCCGTTAATGTGATAACCGGCCACCATATTTGGAGCCCAGCTATTTCCACCTTGCGGGTTGTGAACTGCTTGTTGAATGCGTCCATTGCTTTCCGCTTCCGATCCTGGAAGGCCTTTTTCGGGACGCCATCCCTCCCGGGTACTGCCTTCTGCGGAAAAAGTCCTGTTTTCCTCAGACTTCGCGGGTGCTTCATGCTTCCGAACCTCTAATAGGTTCTTACCGATGGCAACCCGATCACCGTCTTTAAGATTGGTAGGCCGCATGATACGGGAGCCGTTGACATACGTACCGTTCCAGCTTTTGAGATCAAAAACAGCAAGCTGTCCCTTAGAATTGGAAATTTCGCAATGTTGGCGCGAAACTAGCGGATCATGAAAGGTGACATTCGTATCCCGAGAACGTCCTAAAACAAGACGCTGGTTCTCGGCGATCACTACAGATCTGCCAACGTTTAGTCCCTTAACAAAGCGTAAATCGTATTGCACGTTAAAATCCTCCGTCGGCCTGCCCCATGCACTTTTCACAGACGTAACCACTCGCCGCGCACTCAAGTTAGCGTGCGAAGAGGACGTCAAAGTGCATTGTCTATGTCCTATGTTTGTTTATCAAGATGGCAGAATCCAATTTCAGCGATTATGTTCGCTTGCGTGCCAGAACTGACACAATGTGAAAAGTAGTTCCATCTAGTAGGGAATTGCCGTTCATGGAAAGAGGCGGCCAAAAAAAGACTGAAAAATACAACCTTCCTACTGGTAGGAGTTTACGCGTTATTTCACAGCATGGAGTTGCTGAAATCACAGGAAGAAAAAGGACCGGCTCAACGGGTGCCACATCGAGCCCGTAAAGAGTGATTACGGAATACAGATTACCAGGGACTGATCCAGTCGCCCCAGTGTTCCAGATAGGTCGATAGCCCGGGGAGCGTAGCTTGCTTCGCTTCGAGCCATTGTTTGGTATTCGCCACGATCTCGCTCTCGCGTTCGAGGGAAATTTCTCCGGTCATGACGCGGGTACGAAGAAAAACAAAATAGGTATCAAGAACATCGCAACGACAATAGCCATGGATTTGTTCGAGTAAACCTTCATCGTGACATTGCTGGACCTGTCCACCCTTCATATCCATTTTCCCCGGTTTACCGAGAATAGTTGCTGCTAGATTCAGACCGCCATGAAAGCGACCTGCCCCGAAATTCGTCAATAACTCATGTAAATCAATATGCCCCCCATCGTTGTATCGGTACCGTGGCTGCTCATAGAGCTTACTTCCCGGCGAGAGCCAGCGTTTAATATTTATGCCGTAACGGTAAGCGGCCAACTCCATCACAGGTAGATCGAACCCCCGACCATTAAATGTCACAAAACAGGGACAGATGTATTGCTTCCATCCGTGCCAGAAATCGTGTGTCATTTTATGCGGACGGGACTCCTGCTCATCGAGCGATTTTAAATCTATTAATGAAAAATCAGCATCGATTTTCGCCACCGAAATAGACACGGGTACGTGGTACGTTATTGGAATAAAATCACTACCCGTTGTCGCCTGTCTTTCTGCCGCATACTTTTTTCGGGCCGCAGTAGCGGTTAAAGCTTCATCTGGGTAAATGACCTTTTGAATGAGGTCGCCATCAACAATTGTTTCGATGTCAAAAACAATATATTTAACATCTTCTTCAACCTTAGCCACTCCACAGTCCTCTCGGGGTTATTTCGACGGGCCCTGTTTTCAGACGACGTCATCATTTGCTTGGAGCTTAGTCATAATTTTTGCAATTTCATTTAAACGCTTCACATACGCGGGGTCATCCATCGAGTGCTTTTGCACCATCTCCTCGCGAAAATTGTCATAATCAAGTTCCTGACTTAATGAGATCATGACTTGCGACCAGATGTTCTTGTCAACAAAAATTCGGTATTTGTAATCAGTATCTGGGTATTCCTTGATTTCGCAACTGCCCACAAGGTCCGGCAAATGATTCTGCAGCGCCTCAAGGTGCGATCGCAATCTCGCGCGGACAGCAAGACTATGCGGGTCTATTTCGTTTTGATCCTCTCCCTCGCCTTGGCGTGCACATGCACAACTAAAAAATCCCCAACGAGTAAATAGCCACATCGCAATAATCCGTATTTTTCATTGTTGAAATTAACAGGCCCCCTTTATATCGCAGTAGACAAGAGGTGAGAATAGTACCGCGACCTATTCACCACATTAAAATGTGTATTATTTGTTGCACCGAACATTCAGAAGTACTCAATTACGGCGGGAAGGTTTATTCGAGATGAAGGGATCGCGAAATGGACAGTGATAAAAAAATAGGATCCCCTGTCGATCCTAATGGACTCGAAGAATATTCAGTAGTGTTTACCGACAGATCTGTTAATCATATGTCGAATCTGTTTTGTACGGCGATGCGCGATATCGCAGGCGCACTAAAAGAAACCTATTCGGCCAGCGCGATCGCGATTGTTCCAGGCGGGGGGACCTATGGAATGGAAGCGATCGCTCGGCTTTACGCGAACGATGCGCGTTGCCTCGTATTACAGCATGGATGGTTTAGTTATCGATGGTCTCAAATATTAAATACCGGTTCTATCACAGAAGATTTAATAACCATTACGGCAATCAACGAAATCCGAAACGGAATAGAGCAATACAGACCCGATTATCTAGATGTCCTCATAAAGCGAATATCGGAGGCACAGCCAGCGATTGTTTTTGCGCCGCATGTGGAAACATCGAGTGGTGTGCTGCTGCCAGATGATTATCTTAAAGAAATCACTCAGGTGGTTCATTCCTATGGGGGGTTGTTTGTGCTTGATTGCATTGCCAGTGGTGCACTTTGGGTCGACATGAGCGCATTGGGTGTAGATGTCTTAATTACTGCGCCACAGAAAAGTTGGAGCAGTACACCTTGTGCTGCGGCAATACTTTTTTCAGAAAATGCAGCAACCGTTGCGGGCACACTTACCAGTTCGAGTTTTGCGTGCGATCTTAATAAGTGGCTTAGTATCACCCGAGAATATGAAGCGGGGGGGTATGCTTATCACGCAACGTTGCCTACCGATTCGTTGATGACATTTCGTGATGCAATACACGAGACGCAAGCATGCGGCATGGACGCTTTGCGTGACGCTCAATGGAGTCTCGGTGGCAAGGTCCGCGATCTTCTCAAGGCGCATGGGTATCGAAGTGTAGCAGCAAGCGGATTTCAAAGCCCATCAGTTGTGGTGAGCTATACGGATCATCCGGACATAAAAAATGGTTTGCTCTTCGCGGAAGCCGGCATGCAGGTTGCTGGCGGGGTTCCGCTCATGTGCGGCGAACCGGCAGACTTCTCCACGTTCCGTATAGGGCTCTTCGGGCTCAGTAAATTGACCAATATTGACGATACGGTAGGAAAACTGGAGACGGTCATTGGCGACGTTACATCGCGCAGTAGAAAGTGAAAATGCAATCATCTCGATCTCTAAACATGAGCCTACAATGACCGATTATGATTTCTCCTACTTGCCAGATCGCAGTGGCACGGGATCGATAAAATGGGACCGGTACCGTGACAGTTCGATTCTTCCAATGTGGGTTGCGGATATGGACTTTCGGTCGCCACCCGAAGTGGAAGCAGCACTTAATGGGCGTGTGGCACACGGTGTGTTTGGTTATACAAATCCGACGCAGAAGGTGATTTCGGCAGTCTGTCGATACATGGGCGACGCCCATAACGTTGAGATTTCAGAAGAGTGGCTCCTTTGGACACCGGGACTCGTACCTGCGTTAAACACCGCGGCACGCGCTTTATGCAACACCGGTGAGGCCGTGTTAACGACTGTACCTATTTACCCGCCATTTTTATCCGCACCAAGATATCAGAATCGAGAGTTACTCGTCGCTTCATTATCCAATGAGTCCGGTCGATACACGTATGACTGGGATGCGCTTGAATCGGCAGTGACATCTAGCACGCGTGTTTTCTTTATGTGCAATCCGCACAACCCGGTCGGCAGAGTATGGTCACTTCAGGAGTTAGAGCGTATCGTTGCATTTTGTCAGGAACATCATCTTATTCTGGTTTCCGATGAAATTCATTGCGACCTTATCCTGAGTGACAAGCTTCAGCATCACACGGCAATGAAACTGGGGTCGTGGGTAGTTGATAATAGTATTACGCTTATGTCACCCAGTAAAACTTACAATCTCTGCGGCCTCGCGTGCAGTTTCGTGATCATACCGAACACCCAATTACGGCGGTCATTTCATCGATCAATGCGCGGATTATTTAACGAAATCAACTGTCTCGGTTACGCGGCATGCGCAGCGGCGTATCAGTCGGGTGCAGCCTGGCGATCTGAGTTAATCTCAGTGCTCCGTACGAACTGGCATGAGATATCTGCGTTTTGCCATAATCGTATGCCACTCATTAAACTCACTCCGCTAGAGGCAACTTATTTAGCATGGCTAGATATCCGCCAGTTGGAGTTGTCCAATCCGCGCACCCATTTTGAAAGTCATGGCGTTGGATTAAGCGATGGAGTCGAATTTGGGACCCCAGGATTTTTGCGAATGAATTTCGGTTGCCCGACCGCGCGCGTTCTTGAGGCGCTCACGCAAATGGAAAAGGCGTATATAAAAAGCGACGGCGTTTTATAGCTACAGGGAATATTTTACGGAATCGTTACGGGATGCGGGAGCGGTCGACACGAAACTCCCGCCGCCAGATTGGCAATGGCCATTCTTGTCATCCACTTCCTGTCTTCGGTTGTGGCGGTACCAATGTGCGGTAACAGCAGGCAATTTTCGGCCTCCAATAATCCAGGACTGAGGCGGGGTTCGTTTTCATAGACATCAAGCCCGGCACCTCGAATGACGCCTCGAGACAGTGCGTCGACCAGTGCGCGTTCATTAATGACACCGCCACGCGAAGTATTGATTAAAACAGCATCCGGCTTCATGGACGAAAGCGCATTCGCGTCGATTAAATGGCGTGTCTCATCGTTGAAGGGGATGTGCAATGAGACGATGTCAGCGTTTTGAAGACCTTGCTCTAGGGATACTCGCGTTGCGTGATAGGGCGCGTTTTCTATGTGGGGTTTGCGGGTTCTCGCGGTATAGAGAATTTTCATATTCCAGCCGATTGCACGACGAGCTACCGCGGTGCCTATCCGGCCTGCACCGACAATAAGTAACGTTTTGCCAACTAATCGGGTTCCGTATCGATCGTTTGGCGCAATTCCAGTCCAACCGCCTGAACGAATGCATTGAACTGCCTGCGGAAGGTTTCGACACGTTCCCAAAATAAGCAGCCAGGCAATGTCAGCAGTCGGTTCGGTCGTTGCATCCGGTGTAATTCCAACGACGATATCTCGTCTTGCCGCCTCTTCAATATCAACATAATCAAAGCCAACAGAAAAGCAGCTCACAACTTTTAACTGCTTCCCCGCAGCGTCATAGATTCCCTTTTCAATAGGGCCATCTGCAGGCGTCACTAAAATACCATCGGCGTGGGCGACATGTTTAACAAGGTCCTCTCGGCTGAGTCGACTTGTTTCGCGATGCATCCACACGTCCATCGAATCGTGGCCTTTAAGCAATGTCAGCGGATCTCCTGGCAAGGGGTAGGTAATGACGACCTTCTTTTGTTTCATCGCATTTCACCCGAGGATAGAGCTGTAAGAAAACGAATATTGTTACGCTTAATGCCATGGATATTTAATGTGGCACATGGAATAACGCTTCGTCAAACGATGGGAATAGTATTACCCATGAACCCCTGGTTCTCCAGAGCCAACGGGATATAACATGAACGGGCCCCAAGCATTTCTACCTGTAGCGACAAATGTCTCAAAGCGTGTCCCGTATCGGGGATTCACTAGCGCCAATACGAGAGCGCTTAATCAATCATCCAGTTTACGAATGGATGTCTGACATTCGTCATGTTCAGATATTCATGGAACATCACGTGTATGCGGTATGGGATTTCATGTCCCTATTAAAAGCGCTGCAAAGAAAATTTGGATGTTTCCAGATACCCTGGGCACCGTCTCCTCATCCGGAGGCCGTGCGGTTACTTAATGAAATTGCACTCTGTGAAGAAAGCGATGAAGATTCTCGGGGTGGTTATAAAAGCCATTTTGAATTGTACCGCGATGCGATGGTGTCCTCTGGCGCATCGACGACACGCATTGATAATCTGCTTGCACAAATAAACTGCAATCCTAACGAACAATTTACCATTGCAGAACTGGATCTGCCTGCATCAGTAAAGGTATTTGTCTCGTCAACGTTCGACATCATTGAGCGCAACGATACCGTTGAATTGGCGTCTGCATTCCTCTACGGTCGCGAAGACATTCTCCCGACTCTTTTTACACAAATTATCAGGACTATCTCAGGCGATCTTTCCGGTCGCCTCGATGGATTCGTCTACTATCTAGACCGACATATTGAAGTCGATCAAGATGAACACCAACCCGCCGCCACTCGCCTGTTGCAGTCGCTTTGCGGAAAAGATATCGCTAAGCTCGAACGTGCACGGAACACGGCCTTCAATGCGCTTAATAATAGAATGCACCTGTGGGATGGCATTTTAGCAGAGTTGAAACGCTATTCCCAAGATAGGAATGAACGGCTAGTCTAGCCATGTTCGATCCATTTCAAAAATATTACCCGGGGATAAAAACATGTGCAACAACACCGCTGGATTTATTGCACTTTGTGGACGAGTTGCACTCTGCGCGATCTTTCTTTCGAGTGCTCTTCTAAATAAGTCCCGAACTTTATGAATGTTGTGGCCCATATGGAGAAAGAAGGCGTCCCCCTTCCGCGGATCGCACTCGTCATAACCATCGCACTTTTAATCATCGGAAGTATTTTTGTAATCATCGGTTATAAGGCAAGATTAGGTGCGTTAATGCTTCTCGTCTTTTTAATCGCCGCAACATTCTATTTCCATGACTTCTGGAATATGGACGCAGAAAGTGCCTATGTCCAGCAAATTATGTTCATGAAAAATCTTTCAATCATGGGTGCGATGCTATTGATCCTTGCCATGGGGTCGGGGCCGTGGAGCCTGAGTGATTGCTGCACACCCAAAGCAGTATGCGACACCAGTCCAAACACATAGACGAGATATAAAAACTTGCGATAGCTCCATGCGATCGATATTTATGGTTTTGCTTGCGGACTTTACCCCCTCAGCTTACGATAGCTTAGTGCACACGCCACCTATACTCCTTGAACACTCTTTTGGAGTTTCCCATGTCGAATGAACGCGACCGACGCGATTTTCTGAAAAAAACATCGGCTTTTATGGCAACAGGACTCCTCGCATCGCAGGCAGCGAGACATGCGCACGCAGCCGGTTCAGATGAAATCCGATTCTGTGTGGTTGGGTGTGGAGGAAGAGGAACCGGGGCGGCCGCGCAAATATTCAATACCAAGGGCAATACGAAACTTGTCGCCGTCGCAGATGCGTTTGAGAAAAATGCAAAGGGAGCGGTGAAGCGACTTTCTCGTCACGCGAAGAATAAGGTTACTGTTGAGGATGATCAAATCCACTGGGGACTCGATGCATACAAGAAGGCGATTGACTCGGATTGTGATTTAGTTGTGATCGCCACCCCTCCGGGGTTCAAGCCGCAGCAATTTGAGTATGCGGTCCAAAAAGGCAAGCACGTGTTCATGGAAAAACCAGTCGCCACAGATGCCCCGGGCGTCCGGCGGGTACTCGCGAGCGTTGAGGATTCTAAGAAGAAAAACCTGATGGTGGCCCTGGGTCTGCAGCGTCGTCATGAGCCGCGTTATGTCGAAACCATAAATCGAATCCATGACGGAGCGATCGGCGATATCCTCTGCCAGCGCGTTTACTGGAACGGGGGCGGGATCTGGTACCGAAACCGGAAACCGGGGCAGAGCGAAATGGAATTCCAGGTGAACAACTGGTACCACTTTAACTGGGTGTGTGGCGATCAGATATGCGAACAGCATATCCATAACCTCGACGTGGCGAACTGGGTGAAGGGCGATTTTCCGGTCGAGTGCAACGGCATGGGAGGTGGCGAGCAGCGTATGGGGGGCGACCGGCACAAAAGTCAAATCTTTGACCATACCTTTTGCGAATTTACTTATCCCGATGGAAGTAAGTTATTTAGCCAGGGCCGTCATGTGGCGGGCGCATGGTCGCACGTTGGCGAGGCAATTCACGGCACGAAGGGTACGGCGAATCCTGCGGGGAGCATTGATGGGAAATGGAAATTCTCAGGCCCCTTTCCCAATGGCCATCAGCAAGAGCAACACGATATGATTGAAGCGCTCGTGGCAGGCAATATTTACAATGAGGGTGACTACGGTGCCAAAAGCACATTTACCTCCATTCTCGGCCGCGAGGCGTGTTATAGCGGCCAAATTCTTCGCTGGGATGAACTGCTCGCAGATGGCAAGGATCTAGCACCAGGTATCGACACGTATTCGATGCAATCTGCCGCCCCAACGCAGCCCGATAAGGACGGCCGTTACTTTGTGCCTGTGCCCGGAAAATATAATCCGATGATCAGTTAGTGCGCGTGTTCATAGCGACGACCAAATGCGATTACCGCCAAGTCGCGATGGTGTAAATGAACGCAGCAATACGATCGTCCGGCAGTTGTATTGAAATACAAAAAACGCGGTACATCTTACGTTGTTAAGATGCCACAACACTCCCTTTTGAGTGTCCGAGTTGTCCCCCCCCACTGCAAAGTCCGCTGGGTTCGCAGAAGCGGCACCACTTAGGCGCTACCCGGTTTGGGGTTGATTGTACCGCCGAAAACGTCATCTTCCGATAGCGTGTTGATCAGGATGGAATCTTTCTCTCCACACTTGATGTCATCGGGCCTGTTGGCTCCGCATAGAGATTAATGTTTGGTGAAGAACGCGGACAAAAAAGTAATAAACCGGGCCGATGGCTATCGCCACTGGCCCGGTCCTGCGCGAGGAAATTCGCAGTTGCCTCACCCACTTTCATTAAAAGGTCGGCAGGTTGCCGCCCAGGTCGACCGACTTCTGTCCGGTCACCTTCCTCGCCGTGGCCTCGACGACCGTGCTGGCATGCTCAGCACCGAGATCGCTGAAGAGCGCATCGACCGCCAGGTGCTCACTATTCTTGGGCGGATCGGAGTCGCCACCTTGCACGAGCAGGTCCTTCGGCGGCAGATAGCCTTGATAGTCTACCGGTTTGCCGTCGGGGCCGTAATCGATCGCTCCGTAGGAGGGATGTTCAGGGCCTACACCCGGGCCCGATCGTCCGGAATCGGGATCGCTCGGATCGCTATTGCCACCCTGCACGATCGCGCCGCGATAGGGGGTGGGATCGGTTTTGCTGCCACCGCCCGGCCTGCCATCGCCGCCCTGACGAGGATCGGGTCCGCTGCCACTGCGCCGCGGATCGCTGTCGCGCGAGTCTTCGGTCGGTCGGCTCTGGCCGTCCCCTTCATCATCGTCGTCGTCATCGTCATCGTCGGATCCGTCGCCACTCTCATCATCATCATCGTCGTCCGCCCACGGAAGCCACGAGGCCCAGGTGATCCCGTCCTCTTCTTCGTCGTCACCCTCGCCAGAGCCGTCTCCATCTCCGGACTCTCCTTCCCCCTGACTGTCGCTACCGTGGTCATCATCCGCCCAGGGAAGCCATGAGGCCCAGGTCGGCTTATCGTCCTCATCGCCGACACCACCGTCCTCTTGTTCGTCTTCATCCTCGCCACCAGGAGTTGTATCCTCAAGGTTCTTGTAAGGAATTCCCAAAAACCCGGTATGCCAGCCCGGAGAATTAGGGTCGGCGTTGTAATTACCAATGGCGAGAGCCGTATCCTCAGCGGATTCAATGGCATTCTCGCCTGCGCTTTCAGCGGCACCAAGTTCATCCGCCAAGTCTATAAATAGACTCGAACCCTTTTTTCCGTCCGCCGGATCATGCCCTGCTTCCACCGTCGTCTTCCATGCCGTAGCGCCCGCGTTTGGGGAGGCGCCAATCGCATCGACGGCGTCAATGCATGGCTTGTCGTTTTTACATTCTTCATAGTTATAGGGAACGATATTGTTAACGAGCACATCAGAATCTGAAAAAGTCATCGTATTTCCGGCCAGCATCCTGCGATCTTCGAGTCGCTCGACATTGAACGCCTTGCGACCGATTGTTTGATTGCCCTTCCGACCGCTTCGCCGTGATTTTTTGTTTCGCTTTTGCATCGTTCTCTCCTCGCGCGCTGTGGGTATTTTTTGGTCTGCGAGGCGACTGCTCGCCTCACCCCCTTAAGGCGCATCGGGGCCGGGCTTGTTACCGGAAAAAGAAAGTCTGTCGAAAAAGGTGAAATAGCTCCTGATTGGGACCCTTTTGACTCCGCTCACGCAGGTCGCTGGACGAGGAGCCCAAAAAACGGCACATTGGCCCGGTCCAAGGAACCGAGATAGACGATGGGCTCAGAAATGACATTTCCCGTAATCAATCCGGCCACCGGCACGCTCGTGCGCGAGCACGGGGCGATCGACGCCGCGGAGGTACAGAGTCGCATCGAAGCAGCCCACAACGCCTTTCTACACTGGCGAAGGACTTCCTTTGCACAGCGTAGCGCGGTCCTGGACCGCGCGGCCGCACAATTACTTGCTGGGAAAGACCGCTACGCCGCGCGGATCACCGCCGAGATGGGCAAACCGATCACACAAGCGCGGGCCGAAATCGAGAAGTGCGTGTGGGTCTGTCGCTACTATGCCGAAGAGGGCGAGCGTTTGCTCGCTTCGGAGCGAATCCCGCTCGAGAAAACCGAAGCCCACGTGATCGCCTGCCCGCTGGGCGTGATCTACGCGGTCATGCCCTGGAATTTTCCCTTCTGGCAGGCATTCCGTGCTGCCGCACCGGCGCTGATGGCCGGCAACGCCATGCTGCTCAAGGGCGCCCCCAACGTCCCTGGGTGTAGCGCCGACATTGCCGATATCTTCGCGGCCGCGGGCGCACCGCCCGGGCTGTTTGCCGATATACCGATCAAGATTGTAGACAGCCCGGCCGTGATCGCTCACCCACTCGTGCGAGGCGTCACGCTCACCGGCAGCGAGGCGGCGGGCCGCGCTGTGGCGGCCGAGGCAGGCGCAAACTTAAAAAAATGTGTGCTAGAACTCGGTGGCAGCGATCCGTACCTCATTTTAGAGGATGCGGATTTGCAGTTGGCTGCCAACCGGTGCGCGACGAGCCGGATGCTCTGTTCGGGTCAGGTCTGTATCGCCGCCAAGCGGATCATTGCCGTCGATGGCATTTACGAACGGTTTCGAGAACTGTTGCTCGAGGAGTTAGAGCCCTACGTGATGGCGGATCCGGCAGAGGCCGATTGCCGGCTCGGACCGCTGGCACGCGAAGATCTTCGTAACACGGTCCACGAGCAGGTTAATGCGTGCGTGGCTGCCGGCGCTGATTTGGTTCGCGGCGGCACCCTTCCTGCTCGCGATGGCTGGTGGTATCCGGCCACTGTGCTCGAGAACGTGCAGCCCGGCATGCCCGCCTCCCAGGATGAGATTTTTGGACCGGTGGCCGCTTTGGTGCGCGCGGAGGATACCAACCATGCGGTGGCCCTGGCCAGTGACACGGGTTTCGGGCTCGGGGCCGCAATTTTTTCAGCCGATCGCGAAAAAGCAGCGCAGATCGCAGTCGACGAGATCGACGCCGGTTGCGTGGCAGTGAATGACTTTGTCCGTAGCGACCCCCGCGTCCCCTTTGGCGGCACCAAGGGCAGCGGATTTGGCCGGGAACTTGGCCGCGCAGGCATTCACGAGTTTGTGAATCTTAAGAGCGTGGTGGTGGCCAAAAAGTGAGCGTCCAGGCCAAGCTCGATTGATCGCCTAAGCCCAGAGCGCGGCGATCGCCCCCTGGATAATTTGTTCGCTCCCCACCGCCGGAGGTCCCAGATTGGGCGACATCACCTCGTGCGCACTCCAGTTGGGCATGCTGCCCGCTTCGTAACCGCCGTTGGCACCCATCGCCAGACCTTGGTCGCTGCCGATGTAACCACGCCCGCCGTTGGTGAGCGTAAATACCATTGTATTGCCAAACGGCGATTGCTGATCGACCCAACGTTCGGTATGGCTGAAATGTTCAAACGGCAGCGCCACCAGACAGAATTCTTTACCAAGCATCACGCCGTGGGCATCGAGTCGGCGGGGCGGAGGTGCTTGGCCAGTGGCGCGGTATGCGTCAATCTTTTTAAGTTGCTTGATGCGGTCCGGATGGTCGCGCTGCGCCTTAAGTTGCGACTCGACCATCGATTCACTCGGTAGGGGCATCGTCGGTAGCAGGGTAGGAATGGTTTTTGCATGGATCGTCGAACCGGAAATAGAGTTGGATTTGCCCACGGCCACAAGCGCCGCCGCGCCCAATTTCATGCCCGCCGCCTGCGCATCTTCGTGCGTCGTGCGGAGCGGAAAGCTGTTGATGTTCGCGCTGCAACCTTGACCGAAGGCTACGATGCATTCGTGAGGAACTTCTTTTCGGATTGTGGCAACCGCGGCGCCAGGAAAGTCGGCGCTCACCAGCTTACTCGTGTGGGGCACGGTCACTGGATGGGCTGCGTGTTCGAAAAGGACGAAGATTGGCTGCTGTGTTTTTTTGCTATGGGCCGAGAGGGTGCTTACCCAGGGCACGATCAGCCCTTCGCGGTTCCAACCCATGTAGGTGAAGCCGTCCGGACCGGTGATCCGCCGATTGATGCCCACCTTCACCGGCGCGCGTCCCGTTTTGAGGTCTGCCGGTTCGAGTCTGGATTGGGCCTGGCGAACCGCATCGACAATTCTTTTATGCACGGCAGTGTTCCAGGCAAGCTCTTCGGGCCGGTCGGTGAGGGCGACGTGGGTGCCATCGTCCCACCAGAGTTCCTCGGTGTACTTGCGACCCGGTGTAGGGGTAGAAAGAATCCACCGCCCCGAATGGGTATGACTGCAGGAGAACCAGACCTCATCGATTCCGCAATCCGCCTTGATGCGGTTGCGGATTTCATCGCAGGTAGCAAAACCTGCGCCAATCGCATCGGCGCTCACGAGGGCCAACTGCTTCCCGTGCCGATCGCGAAGCACCAATGCACGGACAAACAGCGGATCGTGCGCACCGATATTTTCACGGATGTAATGGGTGATCTCCATGCCCTCAGGCGGCGTGATCTCCCGTTCAGCCGCTCCGGCGAAATAGGTATCGCCTTCGGGAGTTGCGAACGATTTGCGGGCGAGTGTACTCACCCCAAGACCTGCGATTGCCGTGTGCCGAAGAAAAGTCCGCCGTGATTCGACTTGAGCATGCATAGCAATTTCTCCAGGAACATCAGGAATCTGGTGCACCTCAGCGTAACCGACCCTCCCTGCCCTGTCAGCCCATCTAGAGAAGGCTGCTGGCTAGATCAGCAAGCTCTCGTTCGCCCTTTTCGAGCGTAAGGTGCGCATAGAGTGGCTGGCCGGTCATCCAGTTAATCCAATGACTGAGTCCATTTGAAAGTGCGTCGACATACGGTTGATCGATCTGCTGTAAGTCGCCGGTGCGTACTACTTTGGTGCGTTCACCAGTTCGTGTGATAACCGTCTTTACTTCGTGAGGTGTGAGATTTTGCGCTTCATCGATAATAAAGAACATCTTCTGGAGACTTCGTCCGCGGATGTAAGAAGGCGGCGTGATTTTTAATTTATCATGATCAAGCATGTCGCGTATGCGAGTTGCATTCTGATCGTTTTCCTTAAACTGATTACGGATCACATTAAGATTGTCAAACAGGGGTTGCATGTACGGATCGAGCTTATCCTGGACATCGCCTGGAAGATATCCAAGATCCCGGTTGGAAAGAGAAACGATCGGCCGTGCAAGTTGAATCTGCCGATAACGTGCCCGGGATTCGAGCGCAGCAGCAAGAGCGAATAGTGTTTTTCCTGTACCTGCTTTTCCAGCAATGGTGATTAAACGAATCTGGTCGTTGAGCAGCGCCGTAAGCGCGAATGCCTGTTCAGCATTCCTAGGCTGGATGCCATAAGCCTTCGGTTTGTCGATCCGGCGAGTCCTCTAGGAAGGCGGTATAAATCTGCTGATCAAGCGGACCGCCGATGACGACTCTGATATTTCCTAGATTGTCGCCACGGGACGCACCTTCTTCACTTAATAGAGGACCGGTTAATTCATCCAATAAATTGCATGAATTCGCGCGATTGAAAGTGGATGTCCTCACTCCCCTCTTAAACTTATCCAATTCTTTTAGGACAGTAGTTGCAATATCGTTTTCCTCAAAGTTGTCAATGCAACCAGCATCATGAAGCACAACATTCGTATCAAGAACAAATAGTTTGGGGAGCGTTTGCGACATAGGAATCCTTCCTTTATCGGAGAAATAAGCGGCGGTATCGTAGCAGCAGCGAATATCGAGGCCAACGTTAGATTTACTGACCAAAAGCGTGCCAGCAATAGTATTGAAACGCATTAGTTCGAGTGCGGATGGACTGTTGTGTGTTCGACTAACGCACATAAATCGCCATCAATTACCTTCGCAATACACAGCGAGAAAATGAATCCGATGATGCCTGCGATAGAGAGTACGACTAAAGTACTTTGTTGTTGATTGCGGAACATGACCGCCAGCAGTGTTGCGAGCATGGGGACTATTGCCGTCAGAGCAACAAATAACCGAAGCGTTGATCGCGTCCGCTGAATACCTTTAATCGGCGGATATGGATCGCCATCACGAAGACGACGTGGGAGAATGTATCGCACGCAACATAAGGTTACCAGGAGGAAGGGATAGGTTCCGGCGATTAGTCCGCAGAGTGTCAACGACAACAGAAAAAGCGTGAACAACAGTGCGTCACTATTGACTGTTATCGAATAGTGTAAAAGCACGGGAAAGATTATGCCGGAGATAAACCAGAGGAACATGGACACAACAGCTAAATCGCGTCCTAACTGAAGAAGTGGTAGCGTACGACGACCACTAGATTGTCTCGCACTTATATAGACTGCCCGCATCCCGAGATAAACTCCTAGGAAGATGCCAAGCGGAAAACCGGTAAGATTGATCCACCATTGCACCTGATCAAATCGGGCGACAAAATCTGGAAAGTAGTTCGTAAGTGCATTGCGGTTATAGATAAAATTAAAGACTGCGATGGGTGCCATGGGGATGAGAGTAGCAAGCAAAAGAAACACGAGCGGAAAAGTATTAATCATTCGGCCTATGGCACTATCCGGTTGCCGCAACAAGTTCCATAGTCGCTGATTCAGGCACACCTTGAGTTGATTGGCCAATGCGATAGCAGCAGAAGGCCGGTTTTGTGGTTCATGGGAAACACACTGCATGATCACTTCGCGAAGCGATTCGGGGCAATCGTGCGTAAAGAGATCTTCCGCTGGAATTCTCTCGAGTAATTCGCGGTCCTCCAGCATTATTCGTAACGATCTTTCCCAATCAGTTCCATGACTGGGTTTGGAAAAGACACGTTTTCCACTAAGCATTTCAATCAGCACAAGACCCAGGGAGTAAATGTCGCTTGCCTCACGCACGTTGGCAACGTCCCCACCAAGTGCGGTGTGGCATGCGCAAAGTTGTTCAGGAGACATGTACGCCAGGGATCCGCCAAATGCATCTCCCGGTCGCTGACCTCCATCTGCGGAATTGAAGCTAATGTTGAAGTCTGCCAGTTTAGGAATACCTTCCGCAGTTAAGAGCACATTGGCCGGTTTCATATCGCGATGGAGTATTCCACGAGCATGCGCGTGGGCAAGGCCGATTGCCATTTGAATCCCAAAATGGCACACCACATAGGGCCAGTCCAAGTGAAGCAAGTGCGTGCGCCAATCACTATTTGTCGGTGGCGCAGCGCCAACACGCTGGAGATTCGCGTCAATCCATTCGAAAAGGCGCCTTGGTGAGAGTTCCTCTTTGCCGAATCCCTTAATCGCATCATCCAGTGTCCCACCCGGTACGAGTTCCATATAAAGCAAGCGTATTGCGTGTTCATCGAGATTGCGCTGGTCATAGACGCGCACGATATTTGGATGCTCTAATTGTGCGAGCGTTCGAGGTTCGTGGCCTTCATTGGCAGATATTTTCAAAGCCACAAGCCTATCGAGTGATCGTTGCCTTGCAAGAAACACTCGCGCAAAACTACCTGCACCTAGCAGCAGGAGTAACTTAAACTCGCCAACTGATTCTCCCTCATTGTACATTTCAGGCCGATGGAACCCGCCAGATCGTTTTTCTTGTTTAGTATCACGACCGATAAGGATTGGATCTGGTGAAAAAGCAATCGTCGGCTCAAGCTTTGTGCTGATCGATTCAATTCCCTTACGCTGTAGTGGAAATCGCTCTGAGAGCGATTCAATGCTAAACGGGTTTCCCGAGCCTTTCCGTATTTGGTATTCTTCGAAAATGAGTTCCGCGGGTAAATCGTCTACGGATCCTAAAAGAGGATACATGTCTACATATTGTTCGAGCGTGGTGGGGATATTCTTTTCATTCCAGCGTATTTCTAGGTCGACCTTGATTAATTCCCAGAGTAAAGGACGATGCGTGATTGCGGGCAGTGGTTCGAGAAAGTCGTCCAAGCGGGGCGGTATGTCGTCCGACGCCTTCCAACTGGAAATAAGCTGGTCTGTACATTCAGCCACCAGTGCCCAAAATTCGTCCGGAAGGACTTCGTCGCTCTGTTCTCTATGCTCGTCAGTCATCAATCACCTTACACACCTTAAACCGACGGATCCGTTCTAGCAGGTAACACTATGAACTTCTCACGCGACGATCATACCAAAGATTCTCGCTCGGGTGGACGGGACAGCACCGCAATGCCTGAGTTTATAACCGACAAGCAAACCGAACTGTACGAATTCATAAAGAAAAGAACGGGCGCACATCTCCTCGCCAAACTCGATGTTGATGACATCCTTCAAGATGTATTGTCAGATGCCCTCAAAAAGTTACAAGACAAATCATTTCACCCAGACAACCCACTTCACTGGCTGTATACCATTTGTGAGCGAAAAATTATTGACTCCCATAGGCGATTCTTTTCTGCTCAAAAACGTAGCGCCGCGCGTGAAGCAAGGCTCGGTCAAAGCGTGGCCATTGAGGAACTCTTGGCGGCAAGTATTACCACTCCAAGCGCTGCGTTCTCAAGAAATGAAAATCAGCTTTGTATGTTAGCCGCATTAGAAACATTGCCCGCCGATCAGCAGGAGGCTTTACGACTACGCTATTTATCAGGACTGCCTTCTAAAGAAATAGCTTTGCGATTAGGCAAGTCCGATGGAGCAATCCGTGTAATGCTGTCGCGCGGAATTGCCCGTTTGCAAATATTACTTGGTGCGTAACGCATCAGAAATGCATCGCGTTCAGTGTTTATCGCGCGATTCTGCGTAGGGCGAAAATGAGCGATATTAATAGCAGCACTGCGCTCCCATAAAGCAATGGCACATAAACGCTCCGAAAAGGAGATGTGCGAATTACATGAAAATGATAAAGACTTCCAACCAACGGTTTACCGAGCGTGACATCGATGGAATCATAAATATCATCCGATAATAAATCTTCCTCTAACACACGGATCTTTCGAAGTTCGTCATGATTGATATTCGATTCAGAAACATCCCAGGTCACACCATTCCCTAATTTCGTGACAGGAAGGACGCCTGTGCGATGAATCGCCATCTGGCCATCGCGTTCATATTCTAGTTCGATATATAATTCGTCCTGACCAAACTCAAAGGCCTCTATAAAAGATTGCTTGTATGTGATAAGCACCGCCGTCACTCGACTCTTCGGGGCCGTTGCCCATACGGTGAGGCCACTGACTGCAAGTACTAAACTGAGCGACATAAACGCCAACAGTAGCTTTGGGCTATTTTGATTGTGCTCGGGACGAGTCATTGTTGCCTCGTTGGCTTGTGTGGGTTTCGGCTCAGTCTGCATCGTAAGATATTTATTCATTCCCTGATGGTGTCGTTAATGACTATCTGTGCAAAAACGAGAGCCATCAACAAGAAAACCCGCGAAAATCGATAACATCACTGATGAAAAGAAGCAAATGGTGCCCCACGCGATCTCGACATGTGCAACACCTTCTACCTTAAGAACAACGACAAGGAGTGCGAGGACCATGACATCGAGCATAGAAAAGCGTGCCGATTTCTCCGCAATCGTGAATAGTCGACTGCAAACTTCTTTGGACAGGTTGCAGACACGGGTGGTCACAATCACTAAAAATACTAGCTTTGTGAAGGGAAACACAACACTGAATACAATGACCACACTAAACAAGAACCACTGACCACCCTCCAGGAGCGAATCGAGAATGCCATAAATGGAATAGGTTCGTTCATTCCCCATTGTGACAACTGTCATGAAGGGGCCATAGATACCCGGAATTAATACAATGATTCCGAGGATCGCAAAAGTGACTGCGTTTGCATTATCCGGCTTGATGATGGGCATGGATGAACTATCGGATTAAAGCTTCAGATCGCTTTTTTGTCACTGGAAAGATATTAGACACGCTGCCTGTATTGAGGCTGCGTTTAGATTCTATTTAGCCACATATTCGCTTGCCCTCAGTTCCAGGCTCAAATAAATGCCATTTATTATCCTTAATCGCAAACGCGATATCATCTCCGGGCAGCGCTGCTATATCGTTTTCCAACCGGGCGACCATCGGATCGCCATTAAGCCGAAAGTAAACGACCGTCTCGTGCCCCATTCTTTCAATCACTTCGAGGGTGGCGGTAAATAAAGCGTTATGATCATTCACCGATTGTACGAGGTCTTCCGGGCGTATTCCTAAAACCGCATGCCCCGTATGGTTTAGCGCACCACTTTTCAACTGCAGGGCACCGGCGATAAAACAATTTCCATTAACGTTTCCAGTTATAAAATTCATCGCCGGACTACCTATGAAGCCAGCGACAAAACGATTCACAGGCTCTCGATAAAGATTGAGTGGTGTGTCCACTTGCTGGATGACTCCACCGTTCATTACCACGATGCGATGCCCTAAAGTCATAGCCTCGACTTGATCATGCGTGACATAAACGGTCGTGGTGGCCAGTTGCTGATGAAGCCTGGCCAATTCGGTACGCATTTGCACGCGTAATTTCGCATCAAGGTTGGATAAAGGTTCATCGAATAAAAATGCCGCTGGTTGTCTTACAATGGCGCGTCCTACCGCCACACGCTGTCGCTGGCCCCCGGACATCTCCCGCGGCTTCCTCTCGAGTAGGTCTCCTAATGAGAGAATATCAGCGGCAACGTTTACCCTTTGGTCAATTGTCGCTTTATCGACACCGCGCATTTTAAGCCCAAAGCCCATATTTGCCCGGACAGTCATATGGGGATACAGCGCATAGTTCTGGAAAACCATTGCAATATCTCTATTTCCCGGTTCAAGATCGTTAACGCACTTATCGCCGATATAAATATTCCCCTCAGTAACCTCTTCAAGCCCCGCGATCATTCTTAAAGTGGTTGACTTACCGCATCCTGATGGTCCAACCAGGACCATGAACTCCCCATCGTCGATGACTAGATTCGCATTTTGTACGGCGACGAAACCGTCTTCATAATGCTTCACCACATTCTCGAGACGGATCTGACTCATGCCGTTTTCTCTGAAAAGTTCTTGATCGGGATAATAATGTTCACCGGGTTATTCCTTGACCCCACCGAGGGTCATACCGGAAACAAGATAACGGCTCAAAAGCATAAACAGAATAACGACCGGGAAGCTTACGATGATAGCGCCCGCGGCGTAGAGTCCCCATTGTGTGGACATGGTCTCCTGGAAACTTTTTAAACCCAATGGCAATGTAAACATTTCGCTGGACTGTAAGACTTGTGCCGCAACCAAATATTCCGACCACGCTGTCATGAAACTGAATAAGGCGGTAATGACCAAGCCTGGCATTGCCAGCGGAAGCGTCACTCGAATAAACGATTGCCACTGACTACATCCGTCGATCCGCGCGGCTTCCTCGAGAGAAACGGGGATCGTATCGTAAAACCCTTTCATTTGCCAAAGGCAGAATGGCATCGCGGTCGCGGTGTAAAACAGCATCAGGCCAAGAAAAGTATCTACCAGATTAAGGCGTGCAATCATGACGTAGAGAGGCAGCATCAGCATGGTTGCGGGAAACATTTGTGTTGTCAGAAGCGTCACCATTCCTGCTCTTCTTCCTACAAAACGAAAGCGGCTAAAGGCATATCCTCCAATAGATGCTAGCGTGACGCCGAGCAGGGTCACAAGTAACGAAACCAACAGTGAATTACCAAGCCACGTCAGAAATGGCTGTTCTGTGAATAGCGACACATAGGACTGGATTGTCCAATCAGCCGGAATAATAGAAAGGTCAGTGCTACGCAAACGATCTCCGGGACGAAGTGATATCGAAAGTACGTTCAGCGCCGGATAGATTGCGATCACTGAAAATAAAAGCAGTACGCTATGCCGTGCGATTTTTATACTTCGGGGCTCTTTTATCAAAAGATTCTCCTTATTACGCCACAGCATCCGCGGCGTTAGTCCGCTTAAGGAAATACAACGAAAAGGCGAGAAGCATGAGGAAGATGACCATTGAGAGTGCGGCGCCATACCCATAGCGATAGAGGTTAAAAACAGCCTTGTAGACGTAGGAAACAAGAATATGCGTTTTATCAGATGGTTGACCTCCGCCGGATACGAGCCAGATAACATTGAGGTTGTTGAATGTCCAGATTGTTCCGAGTGTGATAGCGGGAATGAGTACCGGTTTGAGCATCGGTAGCGTTATATGCTTGAATTGACCCCATCTCGAAACGCGATCAATCCGGGCTGCTTCATAAAGATCCCGAGGAATTCCCTGCATCCCACCCAGCGCAATGATCATCATGAACGGGAATCCAAGCCATATATTGGTAATGATACACGCGATAAACGCAGCAGTAGGTTCGCCCAGCCAATTTACCATCGGCACTCCGAGAATACCATTTCCAATAAGATTCAACGCTCCGTATTCGTAGTCGAACATGCCTCGCCAAGTGAGGGCCGTAATATAGGCAGGAATTGCCCAGGGTAATATCAGAATCAGCTGATAGAAAGCCTTTGCCTTTACAGGTCCGTTGAGCGCCACCGCAAGTAGAAGACCAATCGCCACACTGAAGGCAACGCAAACCGCAGTCCATAGAATCGTTTTAAGTAAAACGATAAAGAACACGGGTTCCGTAAAAACCTCTTTGTAGTTGTGTAAGCCTGTAACATTCCATTCACGAAACTGCCTCAACGACATGTTCGAAAACGAAAGCACGACGTTATAGAGAAAGGGGTAAATAATGGTAAGCACAAGAACAAGCATCGCAGGAGCGATCAATAAATAGGCAAATCGGTTCGTTTTAAGATCGCCTAAAAAAGCTTTGAAATTGTACCGCTGCCACCATAAAAAAGATGCCGCAAGCAAAATCGCAAATCCCTGTAAAACCCAAACGATAGGCCCAGGAGTTAATTTCGCATTCATGCGCTCTATGTTTGTTTTGGCATCCGACTGCATCATTGTTGCAGCCTTCTCCGGTGTGATGCTGCCGCCCAGGAGTGCTTGATAGTGGGGTCGCATTGCCTCCCACACGCCGCGAAGCTCGGCATTGACCGGCATCGGTCTTCCGTTTCGCCGTTGCGCCGCAGACGCTTGCAACGTGGGGTCGCTGGATGTTTCAGCCAGCGAGAGCAATTTTTTTCTAGACGGTAGCGTCTTCAGCTTTTCCATAAACGTCAATTGCACTTCCGTCGACGTCAGGTAACGGACAAGTTCCATTGCCGCCAATGCCTGTTCTGTATCGGCGTTAACATTCAGGCTGTAACCTCGAGGCGCTACCATCGGTGCCATGGGCTTGCCAGTCGATGAAACGACTGGGAGTGGCACTACAATCGCGTCGATCGTGCTGTTGTTAAGATAATCGCTCCAACTCCAATCACCATTAATAATCATTGCTGCCCGTCCACTTTTAAAAAGTGAATCAGCCATCTCGTAATCACAACCTGCTGGTAATACGTGGTGCGTCTGTTGTAGGTCTCGAACAAACCGGAGGCCCTCAATAACTTGTTCAGTATCGAGTGCGGGCGTGAGTTCTTCAGAGGAGTCGTCAAAGACCCAGCCGCCGTGACCGGTAATGAATGGAATAATAAAAAAAGGCTCCACGAAATTAAATACGAGACCATATTGTTTTTCTTGTTTGCTACCGTCAATCACCGTATTTGTTTTAGCGAGGGCTATTAATTCGTCTGTGGTCTTCGGAATTGCCGCGGTGATATTACGGTTAATGATGAGTGCCAGATGATTGCCAACCCGATCACCGACCTGCAAAAGCGATCTATTGCCATCACTGGTCCCCACAGAACCATAAATGAGCGCTTCCTCCGTAAATTGATCCAATTCATCGTCCATAAAGAATGGGCGCATATCCTGGACGATTCCCATAGGCGCAAAGGCGCCCACTGCATCCGAGGGCCCGTAAACAAGATCGGGCCCGGATCCCGCTAGAGCTGCGGCTTGAAAACCGTTACGTAAATCTTCCGTTTCCTTGTAAAGCGGATTGACCTCAACATTGCGATGTTCCAGCTGATATCGAGCAAGCACATCATCCAGGACTTCACGTTCGGCCGCGGTCATTTGGTGCCATAAAGTAATGACCTGGGGAGGATTATTCTGGGACCCACATCCGATAATCGATAACGTGAACGCTACCGACAACACCGCAAATCCAATCCCAGAAGACCGTTTCATCTTGAATCCGTAGTTGAGAAACCAAGCAGCGATGTATTCCCCGTTCATTGGATAACGGCCTTCCACACCCCCCCGGTCCTTGGCGGAATCGCAAGAATCCAAGCATCTTTGGCTTTTTTTGTGTGCAGGGATTGCAGCTTCGAATTGGATGCAAACACAGGCGTCAAAGACTGGATATCCGCAACCGCACTTCCGTTAAAGGGAATTTCAATAGTACGCGTACTCGGGCTACGATTAAGCAATACGATCATTTTTTCGGTGCCATATTGCCTCGCATACACAATCAGCTGATGGTGATCATGCGTCGCTAAAATGGTAAACGTACCTCGGCGAAAAGAGGTGTATTCGCGCCGAAGTGCAATCACTGATTGGTAATAGGCGAGCAGATCCCGATCGACACGACCGCCACGCTGCCGGCCTGTCTTTTTATTTTGATTTTCAGATGCCAGATCCTCCCAGAGCATGGGCATCCTATCGTCCGGATCGTCCGCTCCGACCATTCCTACCTCGGTGCCATAATAGACCATCGGGGCACCCACAGCAGTCATCTGGAAAAGCGTTGCAAGACGGAGGATCTGCTGCTGCTTTCGGTCCATTCGTGACACATCGTAGCCTTTGAAAAAACGCGGGCTCGATCGCTCGGAAAGGTCGTAGTCGAAATCTTCCGCTTTAATGTAGCCATGGCCTTTAGCAAAAGCTCCATTGACAATCATCGAACCGACTCGAGGCGTATCGTGTGAGTCGAAAAGATTCTGCAGGGCGTAGCGTACATCCTCAGGGTGTTCGCGCATCCGCCGATCGAGCATCACGCCAAAATCACGCGCGCCTACACGTTGGTCGAACAAGAACGCTTTAGCAGGCATTGCAAAGCCGTGGTAATTCATCATCGCAGAAAAACCGCAATCCCGAAGATAGTCGCCTGCATCGCTCCAGAATTCTGCGACAGTATAAGCTTGTGGATTGATTTGCCGCACAAGACGATTCCAGTCTTGCCAAAATTTATTTGGGACTTCGTTGGCGACATCGAGCCGCCAGCCATCCACGCCATCCTGTGGGTCCCCGTCACCGTTAGGATCCATCCAGCGGCGTGTCGCCTGCATCACGTATTCTTTGGGCTCGGGGTGAAGGTCCGTTCCATCCGCGTTATCTGCAAATTCAGGGAGCGTATCATGATCCCACCAGCATTGATATTTGAACTCGTTTTTTGCAGTGGACGGATCATCATATTGTGTGACGATATACCAATTCGCATACGGCGATCTTTGTTGCTTTTGCCGAAGGTCTGCGAATGCAAAGAAATCCCTACCGGTATGGTTAAACACGCCATCCAAAATAACCCGGATACCCCGAGCATGCGCCTGCTTGAGAAATTCAAAGAAAAGCAAATCTGCTTTGGTGTCTTTCCATGTTATTGGCGCTGCTGTTTCGGTAGCCATTAATTCAAAATCACCTTGCGGGTCAGGCCCAAAATGAGGATCCACATGATGAAAACTATTGCCATCGTACTTATGAAGCGAACGGGCATAAAAGACAGGGTTCAGGTAAATCGCATTGATCCCCAGTTCCTGCAGGTAATCCAATTTATCGATGATCCCTTGAAGGTCGCCACCATAACGCCGGTGAAAAACTCCGTGATCATAAAAATTCGGGCCCATTTCCTTTTCCCAGCGATCACGCGTGTACCACGGTTTCGTCCATGGCGTGACCTGCCACGATGCAGGAATTGACGCAGGATCCTCGAGCGACTCATGATTCGGATCATTACTCGTGTCACCGTTTCTAAAACGTTCAGGAAAAAGTTGGTAAAAGACCGCATCCTGCACCCAACTCGGAACTCGGCGAGACTCTTCCGCTGCCAACCATCCCGCAAAGAGACTTATGGCACTGATTAAAATAAGAAGGAAAGATAAAGATCGGGTCATGCGTCAAAGTCCTGGTTATCAGCTCAAGAAGAAAGTCAAAAGAATAGGAATCTACGGGCCTGTTAAAAAGGTATTCTCACTCATCTGCGTAATGGTGGCGGGAGGTTTGTTTTCTCTTCTAGATTTGGGAATCGCGCATGGAGACGTTGGAGCGAACGCTCTACACCTGATTGTTTGCGTACTCTTACATATTGGCGTTGTATAAATTGCGGGTTACCAGCTACACGCAAATACCAAACGCCCGGCTTGCCCTCGTAGAGTCCGTTATCAACGAGTATGGCCTTGGCGTTCTCCCTAGAGAAAGCCTTCTGATTTGCTGGTAAAGGGGTCTTTACGTTGGCTGCGCCATCCTTTTTATCCGCGGCGGTCGTTAAAAGATCTACCTGAATGTTTTTGTCTGGATGCCATTCCCCGCCCTGATCAATAAAGAATTTGATCTCATTTTTATCACGCGGAAGTTCTATAGTGATCTCCCAGACGCCCTTTTTCCCCCGGGTCATTTTGTCTTGTCTCCGCGACCAATTATTGTACTGGCCAACAAGAAACACTTCATTACCGTCGTCCCAGAAACCGTCAAATGTAATCTCAGTCTGTTCGGAGTTAGGAATGCGATAAGCAGTCGCATCAGGATAGTCGCCCAGCAGATCCTCTCCTGGTTCCTTATTTAACTTACGGTTTTTTAAGTGGTAGTGATTATCAATTCCTTCTGGATACCATTTTTCAACCAGAGGATCGGAAGGGATAAAATATTTGAATTCAAAGGGGATTTTTGGCTGAGGTATTTCAATAAACCAAAGATCACCATCTCTTTGCATTGGATTGCGGTCTGTGTGCCAATTATTGAACGTTCCCGCAATAAATACCTTCTTTTTATTCTCGAAACCGGTCAATTCAATACGGACAACATTGGATTGATTTTTATCCTTAACCAACGTTCCATTAATGCGTTTTACAACCCGCCATTCCTCCTCGGAATTCCGCTGGCTTCCAATAATAAAATCGTCTTCTATATCGGAATCGGAATGCACCAGTTCGTCGGATGATTCAGCCGGAACTTTTGTGATGCTCGATCCTTTTCGGGATAAATGGGGTTCGATTTTGTGGCTTGTATTGTTCCGGCCAATACCCTCTGACTGAGATATGCCTTTCCTACGAAGATTATGGTTGCTATGTGGTTCCACTTTTTCCTGTACGTCTTGTTTTGTTGTTACTTCGTCGACGGAGGTGGAAAACAAAGCGATTGCCGCTAAAACGCAAACAACGAGGGTCAAAATGATCGCTGCACGTAATAGGGGTCGGTTTCCATTGTTTGATGTGCGGTAAGGTAGCGTAATGCCATTTGATTTGTCGCCGTGGTAGTCCTTGCTAGAATTCATAGCAGAGGTAGGCCTGATATTCTGACGACTTGTTTTTTTTGTAGGCGGAACTAATGGCACTGGTTTGGTGGTTGCTTTTAACTCGGCGTTGTAGGCTTTGCGTTGGCGTTGATCTAAAAGTGTAATACGGGCCCGGGCCATTTCGCTGAGCAATTGCTGCGCTGCGGCTGGGTGATCTCCACCACTAAGCGATTGCAGGTATTCCATCCTCTGGTTTGCTGCCGACTCGATGACTTCTGTGTCGGATTCGAAGACACGAATGCCTAGTAGCCGATAATAATGCGGGGGCTGCTCGTCGGGCGGAATACCAAGCCACTTGTAGTATGGATCCATTATTTCCACCCCTCACCCATGTCAATTGCAACGCCTGTTTCGGCGTGCAAATAGGTTAACAGGTTGCCTTGCAAAAGCCCGTCTCGACAGCCAAGTCGCCCATCATACACCACCGATTCCTGGTCAAGCAGAAGTTGCTGCCTGTGCATAAAAGCGAATAAAACCACTTAAAAATGGCAAAAACAAAGTTTGACCGCACTCGGGCACTTAATCCTGAGGGTATAGGATCTTCAATTCAGCTGATCGAGCCCTGGTTTTTCAGGACTTTTCTTTGCATTATTTTGACATATTCATTTTAATAGTAACTGGTTATGTAGATTCTTGGTTTTCATTTCAAGGAACGCGACTGCGATTTTCGCACCGCTCGACTCACCCGGGTGAGGACATCGGTACAGGTGGCGTGCGCTGCCGTGGTACCCTTGGGTTTCATTTGTTGTGGGCGGACTGGTTGCAAAGCCCGCCTTCGCGTCACAGCGGAGCGTTCGTGAACAGAATTCGCGCACTCTTACAAAACGTCTGGCAGGCTGTATGCAGCTGCCGAACTCTTGCCCGCTCGACCGGTCCCGCGGATCTACAGCATTCTAATCAACTCGCGTATCAGACCTTAGAACCACGCCGCCTGCTTGCTTACGACGTTTCTCCCGCGCCCATTCTTCAATGGTTTGAGTCCTCGCACGACACCATGATTGATCGCGCGAGCGATCTTTTTGAAGCGGGCTACGGTGCGGTTTGGACTCCGCCACCCTATCGCGGGGATACGAGCGATTACACGGTTGGATATGACGTTTATGATCGATTTGACCTCGGACAATGGAATAAGCCGACTCTCTATGGAACGGAAGAAAGCCTCAAGGAGTTTAACGATATTCTTGCCACCGCTGGCAAGGATCTCCACGTCGATTACATCATGAATCACAATGGGTATTCGACCTATTCGACTCCCGGCTTCGTCGATGCAGGAGGGTACCCAGGTCTCGCGATTACATTGCCCGAAGACATAGACGGTGACTTTCATGGGTTTTACTGGTATGGCGACGAGTATGAGCGGTTGGCTGGCCTGATCGACGTTGCCCAGGAAAAAAACCATCAGTTCATTCGGCATCCGGTTGATCCAGATGACCCACAAAACATACCCGCGGGTACAACGCCAGCTTTTGGCCGTCTGGCCAATCTCCCGACCGAGGAAAATCGACGATTTTACCCAGATATCGGCCACAATACGATTTATGTCTACGATCCGGTCACCGACGAGGGTGGCATCCCGATTCACTCGTTCAACACTGCCGATCCAACATCTGGAGATCCGACTGTTGAAAACGCAATGGGCCTCATGATGCGCAATGCGCAGTGGCTCGTACAAACCATTGGCGTAGACGGATTACGGATTGACGCCGGCAAGCACATGCAAGGTTTCACGTTCGATTATTTTGATCGCGCAGTTTATCGAACACACCCAGAAACATTACTCGATGGCAGCCCAAAGCATGTCTTTTCCTACTCCGAAACCTACGACGCGAATCCCGCTGTCTTGTTGCCGCATGTAAAGAAAACAATCGATCCCAATGACATTGGGACGATCGGCGGTAATCGGGATACGCTCGATTACAAGTGGTATTTTGCCTGTAAAGACAACCTTGAAAACTACGGGCAAAGTTGGGCGTGGAATAACATTAAAGACGCGGGACTCGATGTCGCCCACAATGGCATGCACGATGGATCGGCCGGTGTTAAATTCGTCGAGAACCATGACGTCTACAAGCCATGGAAACTTAGCAACGTCGCCCATGCCCTGATGCTGATGCTTCCAGGAAACGCAACCGTCTATTTCAATGGTGGCGAGTTTGGTGAAGAACGCGAATTTCCGAAAGGCGGCCGGGATGATGCGCTTAGTATAGACTCCATTACCACCAGGCTAATTGACATCCGCGAAACCCATGGCAAGGGAAATTACGAAGAGCGATGGGTTGATAGTGAAGGTGTCTATATTTTCGAGCGGACGAGTAACGCAGTCGTTGGCTTGTCGAATCGTGGCGATTGGGGTTTCGATGAACGCACCGTAGAGGTCGGCTTTGCGCCAGGGACATTTCTCGTCGAATTAACGGGGAATGCTACAAATCCAGAGGTGGATCCGTATAACGATATCCCCGAAGTAGTGACCGTTTGGGACGGTGGGGACGGTAAGAGCTATGCCACAATCCGCGTACCCCGCAACTTAAATGCCGATGGATACGAACACCAACTTGGCTTTGTGATCTATGGACTCGGTACACCTCAAGCGCCAGCAGGGCTTGAACTCTCGGGTGTTGACGAAGTGTGGGAGGGCGACACAAGCATCACGTCGCATTACGAGAACGGGAAGACGCGGCAGGCTGATATTCATCTCGTAACAGGGGATACACTCGGCGTTCGTCTGCAAACTGAGGAAGTTCGCCACCTTGGGGTCGATGAGTTGCGTGATATTTGGGCGGACGGCGATTACGCCATGCTGAAATTAGATGGCGGCGTTGATATCAATCAGAATGGCTTTGTCGATATCGTCACACCCGGTGAAACCACCTATGGTTTTGAACACTTTACCGATAAGGCAAGTCCGCTCATTGGCTTTGAGGGAATTTCCGGCGAACGAGGAGATGGCGAATTTCTTCAGTCTATCGATACCACGCAGTTAGCCGATGGAATGCACTTCCTTGCGGCCCGCGCTTTTCGTCATCGGACCGATGGAGGGCCACCTGTTTTTACATCGTGGAAAGAGTCTTTTTACCTCGACCGCGTTGCGCCAGCGATGGAAATCTTTGAAGCACAATTAGTCAATAACGTGGGCGACGGCGATTATGATGTCGTCGTAAAATCAGTAGATCACACGGCCGACTCGGTTCATATCTTTGCCAACCTTCCGGTCACCACCAGTGAGGCGGACATCATCGCGATGGCCTCTGGAGGCAGTGGTGCCGCAACACATGTCGATACGAGCCATTTCAAAACATTTATTCCAGGCCTCAGTACCGGGAACAATGTGTTTACGGTTGTCGCCTTCGAGCCTACGGGCAGGACGAATGTCCAACGACTTTCCGGAAATTACCTAGAGGGTCAGGGCATCGGCTTTGGCGATTTAAATTTCAACGGTGGCTATGACGTCAATGACATCGACACCTTTTCTTGGTTTATGGGCAATGGGGGCGCTGAATTCTCGCCGGCGGGAGACCTCAGCGGTGACGGAGTTATCAACTACGTCGATTATGAATTATTGGGTCAACATCTTAGCGATGAAAGTGCGGATGCAAGCGTGATGGCGGCATACAATGCGCTCGCAAACACAGCGCCCAATACCACCGCCGACGACTATGTGCTGATGGAAGACAACACCCTTGTCGTTGACTCGGCGTCAGGGGTCTTAAACAACGATTCAGACCCCGACTGGCAACCGCTTACAACAACGCTTGTAAGTGGGCCGAGTCATGCGAATACTTTTGCGCTCAATAGCGATGGATCATTCACTTATCAGCCGAATGCCGACTTCAACGGCGTCGATACGTTCGTTTATGCTGCGGATGATCAATATGGAGGGGTCACACAGGCAGCAGTCACTTTAACGATCAGCGGGATAAATGATCCGCCGAATCCGTCAGAAGGAAGCGCCTATACACGGACCGATACTGCAATAGATATTGATTTATCCACGTTGGTCATTGATATAGAAACCAGCGCCGACGATTTAATCTTCCAGCTAGACAATCCATCTTCGGGCACCGTTTCTCTCCTACCCGATGGTCGCACTGCCGAGTTTACGCCGGCAGCAGGTTTCACGGGCAGCGCTAGCTTTACCTATACGGTCACCGATACGGGCGATGGCGATTCGTCAGCCATTATTGTCGCTGACACACAGGTATCGATCGCCGTCGTGCCAGAAACTCCCCCGACCGCCTCCCTGACCGCACCCCTTACGGGGTCGGTCTGGCCAATTGCATCGCTTGCTTCGGCCGGTTATTTGGAAGTCGCCCTTGACGACCCCGATGAGGGAATCGACCCTTCGTGGATTACGGGTGATGAAATCACACTGAGCGGCGATGGAGTCGGTACGGCCGTGCTCTCAGGATCCGCTGCGGACCAGGGGAACGGCATCTATCGCTACGCCTTCACCGGTTTGTTTACACCGGGAATGGTGACAGTAGATGTGATGGCCGGAACCTTTGCCGATCTGGCCGGTGCCACAGCATCGTCTACTTCTGGCCAATTTCTCGTCATCGCCAATCCTCCCCAGTCAGCGGGTGGGAATGTTTCGTCCCCCGCGCTCCTGGAATGGTTTGAAACGAGTTGGGCTACCATGGCGGATCGAGCGGCCGATTTGTTCACGGCGGGCTACGGAGGTGTCTGGACGCCGCCGCCCGGTCGTGGAATCTATACCGAAGCCGGAGGCGGAATTGGCTATGACGTGTACGACAGATTCGATCTTGGTGTCGCCGGAGATCCAACGCTTTACGGCACCGAAACGGGATACATCCAAGCGATTGGAGCGTTGCAATCAGCCGGTGCACTTGTCTACGCCGATTATCTGATTAACCATGCAAGTTCGTTCGATAGCACCGATGGGGATACCAGTGGCGTGCTGTTTGCGCCAGATCCGAACGACCCTACAGCAATGCATGGAGGTGGAAACCCAGGTTTTATTCACTTTACCGAGAGCGATGCGGACGGAGATTTTCATCCGAATCCCACTGCCACCGACGAAGGTGACCCGATGTGGGAATATCAGTTCCAATTGGCCCAACTCTACGATATCGATCACCGCAAAGCGCATTCATTCATCCGGCAGCCCGTTGACACGGGAGATCCACTCAATATCCCCATGGAAGGCACCGATCCCTTTCTATTGCCCGAATACGACACCGCCACCGGTCAGGAAAGCCTCAGCCCCGAGCTGCGCATAGCCAACATTCCCTCCGATTCCAACCGCCAATACTATCCCGATTTCACGGACTTCATCACCGTTAATGATCACGTACCCGGTGATACATCGACGCCAGAATCCGGGGTAACGCTCTACAACTTTACTGGAAATGAATCAACCGATGGTGTTCCGGTTGCCGAAAACGCCAACGCCTTCTTAATGCGGTATGCCCGCTGGATGATTCAGTACGTCGGCATTGATGGTTTCCGTGTGGATGCCGCGCGTCATGTTTATCCGTTTGTACACGACTATTTTGACCGGGCCGTATTTCTGGCTGAGCAGGATACACTGCTGGATGGATCGGCGAAGCATGTCTTCTCCTTCCTCGAATCATTCACCGGGGACATGAGTCATCTCCAGACGTTCATCTCCAAAGACATCAACCCGGCGGATTTAACAACCGTGGGCGGAAACCGTGATGTTCTCGATATGCCGCTCTTTTTTGCCTTCGAGGACAACCTAACCAACGACGGCTACAACAATAACTGGCACAATATTGTTAACGCGAGCCAGGATATTTATGACGATGGCTTGGCAAACAACGGAAGTCAAACGGTCGCATTCGTCCGTAGTCATGACGAAGAAGGTGCCTATCTAAGCAACGTAGCGCACGCCTATATGCTCAGTCGTCCCGGGAATGCCGTGGTCTATTTTAATGCGCGTGAATTTAATACTGATCCGACAACCGACGAACGTCCCTTTCCACACGATGGGACCCGCGATGCACTCGGTGGGCACTACGGCGATGCAATCACCCGCCTCATGGATATACGCAATACACACGGACGTGGAGACTACCTGGAGCGTTGGATCGACCCCACGTTCTCGAACTACTATGCCTTCGAACGGGAAGGCTCGATGGTTGTCGGGCTCAACAGCCGATATGGCGGATTCGGCGATTGGGACGCGCGTACGATCCAGACTTCATTCGATGAAGGCACCCTACTCGTTGAGCTCACCGGCAATTCCTCAAATCCTATCGTCGATACGAATGAAGGCTCCGAATGGGAAATACATGAGGTCATTACCGTTGGAGCGGATGGTTACATTGAATTGCGCGTGCCCCAGAATAAAAATGCGGCGAACGTCGAACATGGCCTGGGCTATGTCATCTATGCACCTGCAGGCCCCCAAGGCACTGTTTCGCTGACCAATGTGACAAGTGTTCTCAGTGGCGATTCCGCATCCGCTCAAAACAATCCCACCAATCGCCTAACAGATCTCGAGGTGATTAGCACGGATTCATTCGAAGTGCAACTCGATACCACGGCGGTCGAGTTACTCGGTGACCCGGCGCTTCGTGACACAGCAGCCGACGGCTATTTTGCCGCGCTTCGCCTCGATGCGGGTTTAGACCTCAATGGTATCACCGGCCCGGTCGGGAATATGGCCTCTGGCGTGGATTACGTCACTCCAGGGACACTTCTCTATGGGTTTGAGGACTTTACCGATGTCAACGCTGCAGGCGCCTATTCAGTTACCGGCGATGGCACTTTCACACAGACCGTTGACGCGACACTTCTGAGTGAGGGCCGGCACTATCTGACAGTCCGGGCCTTCCGAACGGTTCCCGAAGGAAGTGAGCCTATTTTTACGGACTTCAAAAAAGTGATCCTCATTGATCGCGCCACACCCTCCATGGAATTAAACGCCTTTTCAAATCAGTCGGCTGGTGCCATCGAGGCGAACATTATCGCAACGGACAACACCGCAAGTTCCGTCACCATTCTTTTAGATTTACCGTACGGACTATCCGACGCTGAAATCCTGGCGCAAGCGGATGCCGCCCTCTCGTCTGAGCAAATAGACGTCAATCAGTTTACTAGCGCCTTCAGCGAATTGAGTGGCGGGCATCACGTGCTGACGATCATTGCCACCGAAGAGTCGGGCCGTCGTGGAATTACGCGTATTGCTGGACAATTCGTCAATGGCATCGGTGCTGGATTAGGCGACATCGATACCGATGGTGCCTATACGCCCGCCGATATTTCGCTATTAGCTGCCGCGTACGACAGCAATAATCAAACTTTTCATCCGGCGGCCGACGTCAACGGTGACGGAAGTCTCGATACGACCGACATTGAACAACTTCGGTCCATTCTGGTTGCTGCATCCGCCCCTGCCGATACACTCCTTGCCTACGACACCACCTTTGGCACGCCCCCAGTGTATCCGGGGGACACGTTTGCCATCGCTGAAAATAGCAGTGCTGGCACCATCATTGGAAGTTTGTCGGCCGTAGATCCTGAGGGACTCGCAATCACCTATTCGATCGTCACGAACATTGACGCAGACCTCAACGGCATCAACGCCTTTGAAATCGATGGTCCTAATTTGCTGATCCTTGATGCATCTGATCTTAATTTTGAAGACAGTCCTACTCTGCAAAT
>Ga0114919_10000038_pt1 | contig 71062 bp, 62 predicted proteins | sample BlataG_FD_88682 | JGI IMG/M metagenome (GOLD analysis project Ga0114919, IMG submission 88682) | Deep subsurface microbial communities from Black Sea to uncover new lineages of life (NeLLi) - Black_00105 metaG | ecosystem: Environmental > Aquatic > Marine > Oceanic > Sediment | place: Atlantic... | reverse complement strand
TTCCAGGCAGCAGCCACCCCTGACGAGGCGAACGGGGCGGTGAATGCTCGAGGTGCGTTGGGCGCTGCCTCGCCCGTGCGACGAGACTTTCACCGCCCCCGAGCCGGTGCCAGCCCGTCGACGCTCGGCCACCTGAGCGATCAGTCCAGTCGCTACCACTCCCTGCTTCCAGTGAAGCGGCTGCGGCGCGACAAGGTGAGCCAACTCATGGTCTCAGTGGATGGGTCTGCTTGACGAAAGTCTCGGTCTTGTCGACCAAGCCTTCCGGTGATGGCCGGTAGACAAACGCGGCCGAGTCGACTGGTTCGTTGATCTGCACCTCGTAGAGTTCCAGAACCGAGTATGGCTGAATTGCACCCTCCCCCTCCCGCTGCTCCCCGACTGCCGCCCGCCACTCGATCCGGAATGGGACGAGCCTTCCACTGCCAATGACCAGCTCGACCGACCAGGGCATTCCCTCCGGCAACTGGCCGGGCAGCAGTCCTGCTGAAGAAGAGGCTGCCGCCTCTGCCTGTTCTGGAAGAATGGCGGCAAGTAATTGGGGATTCCAATGCCCCTCAACCCGCCAAACGGGCACCCCTTCGAGTGTTCCAGCCTCTGCGGAGGTGAAGATGAACCATTGGCGAATCCGGGCGAGTGACCGCTGCAGCCCACCTAGATAGGGCGTCGCAACGCCATCTGCGGCTACCTCCAACTGCTCGAGCCGGCTCCGCACTCTGGCAATGTCGACCCGCTCAAGCCTGGGGGGTTCGTCGCCCCGTTTCCGGTAGTTCCAGAACGACAGGCCATCGGAAAGCTCGAGCACTTCAAATCGCTCGGTGTCAGCCTCGATGACCGTCTCAAGCCGGAACCGCTGTTCCTCCCCCCTGCCCTGCTGGAGGTAACGGCCAGTTCCCACCAGCACCCTGCCCCCGACCCGGGTCCGTTGCCGCACCCGGGCTGAAATCGATTCCATTCGGCCCAGTTCGGCGAGCATCGCCGCCACAATGCGCTCGGGCTGGCCGGCTGACAACGGCTGCCCACCGGCTGCCCGCTGGTACACGCTGCTGCCGGTGGGCTGCTGCGCCTGAGAGCGGCCGACAAAAAACGTCGGGAAACCCCAGGCAAGCAGGCTCACAGCAAGCAGACACCGCAGAAAAAAAGGCGACAACACGGACTTCCTGATCGTATCGGTGTCACTAATTGGAGCGAGTTTGCCGGTTTTCCCAAAGATTTCGATCCGGAAAGGACGACATATCCGCAGGCACGGTAGGTGATCCGCCGACAGCCGGCATTTCGGAGAAGGGGCAGTGTACGCCATCCGGCCCTTTCTCCCCTACGCCGATTGCCCGGAAACAACCTTAAAGCACCACAAAATCAAACCGGTTTCCTAAGCCTTGGAGGCACCGACGTGAGACGGAACAGACATCTGCAAAACCTGGTCGGCCTCTCCCTGGCCACTGCCCTGACGGGCTGCCACATCCCGGCCAACTCGCCACTCACCGGTCTGGCAGACCTGCGTCCGGTCGCTCAACCGAAGTCCAATGTACTGCCTCCCGCAGCGATGCTGGCCCATCCCGGCCCAGGCGTTGATGGACCAGGCCCGGGCATTATTCGACCCGTGGGCTACGAAGAAATGCTGCCGCCGGGCAGTCCAGAGGGCATGATGCCGCAGGGAGGGCTGCTCCAAGCTCCCAGCCAGTCGATGTCGCAGATCGGCTTCATCGGCCCCGACGGCATGCAGATCACCTGGGATGTCAGCACAGCAGGCGGATTTGACTCGACACCCCTAGTGGCTCCTGGCCGCTACGACTTTCCGCAAGGCGCAATCTATCGACTGAAGCTCACCAACATACCGGGCCGGGAAGGTGTCGAACTCTACCCAACGCTGGAGGTCGCTCCGGTGACTCCGCGAACGGCAGCCTTCATCGCCCACAACACGGTACCGGTCCAGCTTGCTGATGAAGATCTTGATCAGGTTACCACCGGGAACTTCGTTACCAAGGTGGTCTATCTGCCCGACCCCGACTACCAAGAACTCGCAGTGGCCGGTGTCGAGACACTGGTAAGCACACGACTCGATCCGGGCGTTGACCCGGTAGTCGAGGCTGACCGTCGGGGCTCGATCCTGGCAATCATCCGGATCGGGAACAAGGATCTCGAATCACCAGTGATCGACGGTGCAGTGGCAGCCAACGCTGCTGGAGGCATGACCGCAGGAATGCCATTGGGCATGCCCTGCGGAGGCGATCCCGGCCAACTGCCGCCGGCTTTTGTCGCCGGCATGACCGCCCCCTCTTACGGCATGCCAATCACCGGCACTCCCATCGGCCTGCCCGGCCCGGCCCACGTGCCGCTGGGCATTCCGGCCGGCCTCCAGAAGCACACCATTACAAACCATACTCGGACAAGTCTGCCCGGCCCAACACGTCAGATGAAGCTGCACGTGCAACAGTCCCCGGGGATCAGCTATCCAAAGCCAGCCACGCGGGCCTACGTCGCTGAACGTTCCGACATTCCGAAGATCCACCTCAAACAGCCCCGTGAAGACCGGAACCGCTGGGTCGACAACGGTGGCCCTGACGCCGACGCCGAGGCCGCGATCATCTGCCGGGACGATTGTCCACCAGAGCCACCCACCTTCTGAGACAACCCAGACGGTCAACCAGCCGTGGCTTGAGCGATGGTTAGATACTCGCGGCGACCACAACCGGCCGGCGACTTCATCGACGACACGACACCCATGACGAACAGACTGTGGAAAAAATCTGCCGCAACACCGTACGGTGCTCAGCAACCCCGAAAACCTCTGATGGTTTGGGCGGGTGACCACGCGAAGAGCTTTTCGCCCGAACTGGCGGGCAAGGGCCGAGAAAGGATTTATCTACGAAACAACACTGACACCTCTATCCGGACAGGGTCCGCGCTGCGGGTTCTTGGCGGAACGCTGGTGATGGCCGGACTGACCGTGGGACTTGGATCGGCCTATGCCGCCGATCCAACCAGCCCCAGTCGGATAACCGACGTTGCCGCGAGCACTGAACCGGGAGCGATTGGCAACGTCCGCCTCCCGCAGTTCGGTCCCCGTCCGGATGAGGTGTCGACCTTCCTGCAACCGCTGGAAATTCGTGGCCCGGCAGGTCTGGAGTTGGCTGTCGAGACTGCCAATGGCTGGTCACCTCCACAACGGTTACCTGCCCGCGTGGGGCTGATTCCCGGCCGCAGCTACCGACTGCGGCTGACCGGGCTTTCGGCGAATCCCACTGACGAACTCTATCCATCGGTGCTGGTGCTCGCGGCACTGGCGGCACCATCCGGCCAACGCTGGCGATTCCCGATCGAATTGGTCATCGATCCAGATGATCTCGATGAGGCAGTGGCCGGCAGCCATGTCAAACGGGCGGTCTACGTCTCACACGAGCCTGAGGCTGCCGACGTCCTCGCCAGCCGGTGGTTCGATGTCCGGCCCGGCGACGACTGCCTTGAAGTAGCCCGTACCTTGGGCGACCCGATCACCCTGCTGACACTCGGCAACCGAACGCCTTTGGCGTCGTCCCCTGCCGGAATGCACTCACTGGCAGCAGGCAACTCGTGTAGGGAGGAATGGCCTGTACTGCTCCCCATTGGGCATCAGCAGGCAATCGTGCCACCACCGATTTGTGACGGTGGCGACTGGTTCGAGCGAGCCCGGCCGGAGGGCCGGTTGAACATTGTCGGACTCTCGGCAGGCGACACGGTAGCCCGCTACCGGCCTGACGCAGATACGCCGGTGACGGCTGCAGCGATTGCTGTCAACACAAAGTTGGCGGTTGCCAATTGCGAGTGTGTCTACTCGCCGCGGTTCGGATCGGTCAGGCAGGTCGTCCGACTCGTTGAAGAGACGCTTCCGCTTGGCCCGGGTGGCCTGACCACTGACACCAGCTTGGCGAATGAACGATTGCTTCAGCCGGTCACTGCTGCAGGACAACATGTCGCGGTTCGAGCCGCCCGCAGGGCTCGGATGGGACTGGCAGTCGAAGAGCGTTCCGGCCCACTCGGCGTCGATGCCACCGCCCTGCCCGAGGAATCACTCAGTGAGCTGCGACCAGCCGAACGCGCCGGAGAACTTCAGCCTGAGTCGGCCGGCCGCCGGGAACGATTGGCTGAAGCGGTCGGACTCGACATACCAAACGCCTGGACTCACCTAACGGCGGCGAATGTACTCGTGAACGAACGGGCGGCGACGGTTGTCTCCGCCGGCCAAGGAACTGCGACGCTCCGAGTGGAATCGCCCGGTCGGGCTGAACTGACACTCTGCAAGCGAGCCGGGAGCGATGCTGTGCGGATCGGTGAAGAACTCGACTTCACAATCGCCTTCCTTAACTCGGGTGATGTGCCGCTCACCGATATCGTGGTGATCGATGTGCTTCCCGAACGGCTCGAACTGATCCCCGCCTCGCCGGCGGCGAGTCTGCCGGCCGAGATCGGCGCTGAAGCCGCCGCGACAGGCGGACTGAGGCTCTCCTGGCGTCTGCTTGAACCACTTCCGGTCGGTGCTGGGGGATTTGTACGGTTTCGGACCATCGTCCGTTGATTCACCGCCCTTTCCTGACGCCCCCGATCGGGCGTTGGACCTTGAAAAGCCTCGTCGCCCCGCAACTCCCAATTGCGGCAGTGGCGTTCCCGGGAGTAGGCTTGGCGGGAACGAGAGATGCTTCTCTCGGCTTCCTTTTTTCTGGCACCCCTTTTGCTTCCGCACGTATACGAGGCCCACGATGGTTCGCTCCCCTGCCCCGCTCTGCCTGCTCCTGGGCCATATTTTCATTCTGACAGCCCTATGCACCGCCCTGCGGCCGGATCGAACGCTGGCGGCCGATCCTCCGGCGGCTGGCCAGCAGGCTGGTGGGCAGTTCAAGCTGCCACCGGTTCCGGACGGCACACCGGCAGAGCTGCTGGAATACATCGGCTCGATCAAGCAGAACAACGTGCAGCCATCATCCAGGCAACAGATGATGGAATACATGAAGCAGGTCGCCACGGCCACGGTCGCCGCCGCTGAAAAAGCACTGGTCCAGATCCAGCCAACCGACGACGCCTATGAAGAGCTCGCGACCGCCAAGCTGGAGAGCCTCATGATGCTCAGCCGTCTCGGCGACCAAGCTGCCGGGGCCATGCTCAACCAGTTCGCCAAATCAATACTTGCGAACAGCAACTCGCCCGCCCTGGCAATGGAGGCGAAACGTCTGCTGCTGGTTGCCGAGGCCCAAGAACTGTTTGCCAAGCGTGACATTGCTGCTGCTGCAGGCCTGATTGGACAAACCAAGGAGTTACTCGAGACCAACCCGAATGACTCGGCCACCGCGGGGCTTGCCATGCAACTAGCCAGCGCGTTTGAGCACATGCCGGGGGGCGAAGCAGCTGCCCGGGAAGCCTACGAAACCTTTGGCCCGATCTTTGCCGCCAGCAGCAACGAGAGCATTCGGCAGATGGCGGCAAGCTTTGCCGGAACTCTGCGCCGGCTATCACTGCCTGGCAACCCCATGGAAATCACCGGCACCCTCCTCAACGGTCAGCCATTCGACCAGCAGACACTCGCCGGCAAGGTGGTGCTGGTCGACTTCTGGGCCACATGGTGTGGCCCCTGCGTGGCTGAAATCCCGAACGTGCTCGAGCAATACAAGAAGTATCATGATCGCGGTTTCGAGGTGGTTGGCATTAGTCTGGATCAGGATCGATCCGCCCTTGAAAAGTTTGTCGGTGACAGGAAGATCCCCTGGCCAATTCTGTTTGAACCTTCAGAGGGATCCGGGTGGCAGCACCCGTTGGCAACGTACTACGGTATCAGTGGAATTCCCACAGTGATCCTGATCGGCCAAGACGGAAATGTCATTACGCTCAACGCACGCGGTGAGCGACTGGGTGAGGAACTTGACAAGATCTTCAGCGGCAAGGCTGCCGCAGGTAGCTGACGCCGAGTGAACACTCCCGCTGACCCTGCCCGCCCCGTCATTTCCAGGCGGGCCGCGGCCTTCGACTCCTCGGGAATTCGGCGGGTCTTCGACCTGATGCGAACCCTGCCCGATCCAATCAACCTTTCGATTGGGCAGCCCGATTTCCCAATGCCGCAAGCTGCCCGCGACGCGGCCTGCGCGGCAACTCATGCCGGCAAAAACGGCTACACGGTCACGCAAGGCATTCCTGAACTGCGAGAACGTCTTGAGCAAGAGACGCGGCAGCAACTCTGTCAGCCAGAGCGGGCTCTCTGCGTCACCAGCGGAACAAGTGGCGGACTTGTGCTGACGCTGATGACATTGATCGACCCCGGTGATGAAGTGATTGTCTTTGAGCCAGCCTTTGTGATGTACAGGCCGCTGGTCGAGTTTCTCGGTGGCCGCTGCGTGGCAATTGACACCGCCCCCTCGTTCACAATCGATATTGACCGAGTTGCCTCTGCCATCAGCCCCCAGACCCGGGCGATCCTACTCAACAGCCCGAACAATCCAACCGGCATGGTGGTGCCTGCCGAGACCCTGCAGGCCTTGGCGAAACTCGCAGAGGCGAATGGCCTGACCCTGGTCAGTGACGAACTCTACGGACGCTACTGCTACGACACCCCCTTTGTCTCAGCGGCGAACTTTAGTGAACGGATTGTCGTGCTCGACGGCTTTTCCAAATCACACGCCATGACAGGCTGGCGTGTTGGCTGGGTTCACGGACCCCGTGAGATTATTGAAGCCTGCACGACCCTGCAGCAGTACACCTTTGTTTGCGCGCCGCAGGTGGGCCAATGGGCCGCGGTCGCTGCCCTCGACTGTGACATGTCGGTTCCACTGGCCGAATGCCGTCGCAAACGTGACAAGCTGATCGCCGGCCTTGAGGGACGCTATCGATTCACCCGCCCGGGCGGCGCCTTCTACCTCTACCCTGAGGCGCCTGGTGGATCCGGCAAGGCCTTTGCTGAACGAGCAGTTGCAGAAGAACAACTGCTCGTGGTTCCGGGCACCGTGTTCGGAGCGGCCGACAGCCATTTCCGTCTGTCATACACCGTGAGCGACACAATGCTTGACCGCGGGATTGCCGCCCTCAACCGGCTCGCTTCCTGACGGATTTTCAGGCACTTTTTGGCCGGGCCTCACGGACTGGCAGCAGTGGCTGCTTGTCGTCGACGTGAGCCGCCTCGACTAGGTAGCTGCTCCCGGCATGCTCCGGCAGGTCAAACATCACATCGAGCATCACGTCTTCCATGATCGACCGCAGCCCACGGGCGCCGGTCTCTTTCTTGAGGGCTCGCCGGGCGATTGCCAGCAGGGCGTCGTCAGTGAACTCGAGCTTACAGTTCTCCATTTCGAAGAGCTTCTGATATTGCTTGACCAGAGCGTTGCGGGGCTCGAGCAACACCCGCACAAGTGCTTCGGCGTTGAGTGGCTGGAGCGACGAGATCACCGGCAACCGGCCAACCAATTCAGGAATCAGGCCAAACTCAAGAATGTCATCTGAGTCAATTTGCGGCAGCAGTTCAGCCAGGTCGGCATCGCCATTGAAGCCACTCGGCTGGCCAAAACCGATTGTCCGCTTTCCGAGCCTGCGGGCGATGATCTTGTCCATGCCGACAAAGGTACCGCCACAAATGAAGAGAATGTTGGAAGTATCGATTTGGATGTACTGCTGCTCGGGGTGCTTGCGGCCACCCTGGGGCGGCACATTGGCCACTGTTCCCTCCAACATCTTCAGGAGAGCCTGTTGCACTCCCTCGCCCGAGACGTCACGGGTTATTGAGACGTTCTGGCTGGTCTTGCCGATCTTGTCGATCTCGTCGATGTAAAGAACACCCCGCTGGGCCGCTTCAATATCAAAATCAGCTGCACTGAGTAGCTTCAGCAGCAGGTTTTCAACGTCCTCACCGACATAACCAGCCTCGGTCAGTGTGGTTGCGTCGCCGATGGCAAAGGGGACATCGAGAATCTTGGCGAGGGTCTTTGCCAACAGCGTCTTGCCACACCCGGTTGGCCCGATCAGCAGGATGTTCGACTTCTCAACGTCGACGTCACTGCCTTCAGCTGCGAGCATCAGTCGCTTGTAATGGCTGTGGACCGCGACGGAGAGCACCCGCTTGGCATGATGCTGGCCGATCACATACTGATCAAGATGACCGACGATCTCCCGCGGTGAGGGAATCGACGTGAAGAGTTGCTTACTACTCCCACGCCGGCGTTTCTCTTGGTCGAGAATCGACTGACAGAGTTCGATGCATTCGCCGCAGATGTAGACATCCCCAGGCCCTTCGACGAGCGGGCCGACGTCTCGGTAACTCTTGCGGCAGAACGAGCAGAAGGCATTCTTCTTGGTCGTCCCGCCGGTTCCCCGGCGTCCGATCCCACTGGCGTCTTTTCCGGATGGCATCGATTCAGTTCCTCCAGTCCTCTGTTGTCGTCCGCTCCGCAGAAATGGCGGACGGCTCATCTGCATTCGTCACGGGTGTCCGCGCGGACGGGTCGACGAATGTTTTTATTCTTCGGTATTCGTCCTCGCTCAGCACACCCCGATCCCGGAGATTTTTATATTCGGCCAGAGTCTGCTCCCACGTTTCGTCGCAATCGCCACGATCGGCACTTCCACCGCGCGGCTTTTCGCGGGTCGCGACGATCGCGGCGATCCCACCGGCAACGAGGGCAATCAGCAGCAGCGAACTCAGAAGAAACGATACCACGACGGCGACTCCCTCCGCGGCGCTGCACTGAACACCCCGGGGCAATGCAGCTCGGGTGCCGACCAGAACTGTGTTTGCCCCCGCCTCCTGCCCTGCCCAGAAAGCCAAGGCCGGAGGCGGCGAAGAGGCCAGCAGCCAGTCCGCCGAACGACATCCCGAATGAACACCAACCGATTGTCCGTATTTTATCGAAAAAATGCGATTTTCGGAAACGAACGGTCGATACCACCAAAGAGGTCCTTGGACGCCCACCCGGAAGAATCGATGGCTCGCTTCAGAAATCACCGTTTCTCCCGTTGGCTCGTGGCACTTGGGGGGCTGGTGGCCACCACGGTACAGGCCGCAGCCGAACCGCCCGGCCTGCCCGAATTGGTCAGGACCAGCCAGCGGGTCTTCGCAATTCCGTTCCGGCTGCCAAAGCCAACCACACCCGACGCTGCAGCAACGCGGGTTGAACTTCATGCTTCCCGAGACTTCGGTCTCACCTGGTCAGTCGCTGGCCAAGCGACTCCGACTGATAACTCAATTGCTTACCGCGCTGACACCGATGGTGAATACTGGTTTCGCATCAGGGCCATCGATCGGGAGAATCGGGCTCGCGGGGGCGAAGGGCCTGACCTTCGCGTGCTTGTCGATGCGGCGGCCCCCCGGTTGGCTGGCCGAGCCTGGAAGGGCGCTGATGGTGAAATCATCTGTCGCTACGCTGCGGCGGATGACTCGATAGTGATGGAAGCGGTCAGTCTCGCTTACCGCCTTGCAGGCGGCGAATGGAAAACAATTGCCGCTGAGCCGGTTCTTGCCCGCCAGTCACCGGCACACCTGATTGGTGAGGAGATCTGGTGGGCTGGACAGGAGGTCAACGGCTTGGCGGTACGGATAGAGGTCACCGACGCTGGTGGTCACAGCACCAGCCAGCAGTTCTCATTGCTGCCGTCAGATCCAGGCGTCACCCAAGCGGATCTGGCTCGTGAGATTCAAGCTCCGATCCTGCCTAACGACCGTGATGCCCCCCACGACACCCGCGACCGAATGCTCACCTCAGTCATGGTTCCCAACCCGGCAACGTCTCCAGTGGTCAGCGGTGGACAAAAAACTGATGCCGAGCGGTCGACCAACTCGCGCGAACTGACAGATGTGGCTTGGCGAGCCGACGCCGGCAAGCCTTGGTCGGATGGCGGCCCACCCGCCTTCAACTCGCAGGCTGGTGGCCAACCGAGAGCGGATGCCGCATTTGCGACCACCAGCGGAACGCTGGCCCGGTCTGATCAGCCGATTATTCGCGTTGGCCAGCCGTCTCTCGCCGAAGCACTGTCAGGGGACGTCGGTCGTCCGACCGCTTCGGCTGCGGCCGAATACCGTGGTCGGCCTCTACACCTCATCCAGTCCCGACAGTTCCGTTGGCAATACGACTTTGCCATTCCTGCCGATCTCGAAGGACCATTCCGAGTTGAACTCTGGACCACCCAGGATGCTGGCGGATCCTGGCAGCGAACTGCTGTCGATGACGACACAGCAAGTCCGATCACGGTCGAATTTCCCGTTGAAGGACTCTATGGCTGTCGACTTGAGATTGTTCGAGACCTGCCAGGCGAGCCGCTTGGACCACGTCCGGGCGACGAGCCTGCCAGTTGGATTGGCATCGACGAAACCCCGCCGCAGGTGACGCAGTTGGATATTGAGCCAGTACCGGGCGGAGCGGTCGGTGAGTTCCTGATCTCTTATCAGTGCAAAGATCTATTGGCACTCCCTGACCGTGTTCGGCTGTCCTACTCACCGCACGCGTCCGGTCCGTGGGCCACGATCGCCTCAGCCCAACCGGCGGCCGGCAGCTATCGTTGGCAGCCCCATCGCACGCTCCCCAGTCGGGTGTTTGTTCGGGTCGAGATGCCCGACGCGGCGGGCAATATCGGCGGGCGAATCAGCGTCGAACCGGTGGCGGTACGAACGGCTCGCTTCACCGGCACGCTGGGGAGCCCGTTGGCACTGCCTGGCGATGGCGAGACCGATTGACGGCATTGGTTCGCCCGGTGGTGTTTCGCAGGCCGTCTCCTCGGCGAGGAAACGGGATCCCCCCCCGCTCGTCTCGATGAAAACCCCGAGGACGTTCAGGGACCAGAAGCGGTCTTTCAATGCCTTTCCCGATGGGCGATCCGACAACGAGAACTCCGGCTACACTAAGAGAATCGGAGATTGAGTCGGATCGGAGACGTGTTCATGGCAAAGCAGTCTGCTGGCCTCTGTGGCCTCGACCTGATGCTCGATTCCACTGCACTGACCACAGCAGCCGAACCACCGGCTAAAGCGGCAGCGGTAATTGTGCTGGCAGGAGACTGCCCATTCGTGAGCCGGCACCTGCTGCATCAGCTTCGCGACATCTTCTGCCCTTCGGAAGAAGACCGCAGTTGGGCCTGGCGGGAGTTCTCGGGAGATGACCAGCCCGACCCCCGTGATGTGCTCGATGAGGCGGCTACCGCCCCGATGTTTGCGACAGCAACCAGGGTGGCCGTGGTCCGCCGGGCCGACAGCTTTGTTTCATCAGCCCGCGATCTGCTCGAAAGGATCGCCGACCGACCGCGTGGCAATCGCGGGCTGGTAATCCTTGAGGTGAAGAGTTTTCCCGCTACCACTCGGCTGGCCAAGGCAGTTGGCCGTCACGGACTACAGATTGACGTCAGCGTGCCGGCCCGCTTCAACCTGAGCGGCTGGCTGCGGAAGTGGGCCAAGCACAGTCATCAGGCCGACCTCTCTGCCGCCGCAGCCAGCAGACTTCTGGAACGGCTCGGGAACGATCTGGGGCAGGTCGACCAAGCAGTCGGCAGCCTGGCAGCGGCCAGCCCAGCCAAGGACCGCCGGGTTATTGCCCCGGAAGCAGTAGATGCTCTGGGAGGAACTGGCAATCAGCGCACTGCTTGGGAGATGCTCAATGCCGCCGCAGCCGGCAAGACCGCCGAAGCGGTGACCCTGCTCGGCAGCCTTTTGGATGCGGGTGAAAGCCCGGTCGGCCTCTCGGCGCAGGCGGCCTCGGTCTTCCGAAAGTATGCCACCACAGCCCGGCTGCTCGCTGGGCCAGATCGACCCGCTGGGATTGCGGCCGCACTCCGTGAAGCTGGAGTGGCAGCCTGGCCCAAGGCACTCGTTGAGGCAGAGCAGGCCTTGAGACATCTTGGGAGCCGCCGCTGTCGTGAGCTGCCCGGCTGGCTGGCAGAGCTTGATCGGTCGCTCAAGGCCGAATCTTCACGCGGTCTGCGTGCCCGGCTGGCCATCGAGCGATTCTTTTGCATGATGGCAGGCCCGCCCTCGGCGGCCAACAGCCGAACACGCCCCCCTGGAGGACCTCGATGACCAAAGCCGACACAGCTGAACGGACCTCACCCCGGAACCGCTGGAGTAATCCTCTAGCGGCCCGTTATGCATCGGCTGAAATGGCGGACATCTGGAGCGACGGCCATCGCTACGGCTGGTGGCGGCGAATGTGGCTGGCATTAGCTGAAGCAGAGGCTGAACTCGGCCTGCCTATTTCCGCCGCTCAGCTTGAGGAGATGCGGGCCCATCTCGACACGGTCGACTTCGCCAAGGCAGCCACCTATGAAAAACAGACGCGGCACGACGTCTTTGCGCACCTGCATACCTTTGGTGACGACTGCCCGTCAGCCCGGCCAATTCTTCATCTGGGAGCAACCAGTGCCTTCGTGACCGATAACACCGACCTCGTCCTGATGGCCGAGTCACTCGACCTGGTCATCGCTCGAATGGCCGCCGTCATCGAGCAGCTAGCGGCACGGGCCCGCGAGAATCGGAGCGTCATCTGCCTCGGGCGGACCCATCTACAGCCGGCTCAGCCAACCACCATAGGCAAACGGATCTGCCTCTGGATCCAGGACCTTCTGCTCGATCTTGAGGAACTCCGCCACCGCCGGTCGCTTCTACGAGCACGAGGTACAAAGGGAACAACGGGCACCCAGGCAAGCTTCCTGGAGCTGTTTCAGGGAGACCACGCCAAGGTCCGGCAGCTTGACGACATCGTTTCGAGAAAGCTGGGGTTCGGTGGATCTTATGCCGTGACCGGACAGACATATCCCCGCAAAATCGACTCACAGGTACTGGCTGCCCTCGGTGGCATCGCTGAATCGACTCACAAGGCAGGCAATGACCTACGACTGGCTGCTGCCTGGAATGAACTTGAAGAGCCTTTCGAGACCGACCAAGTTGGCTCGTCGGCGATGCCTTATAAACGAAATCCGATGCGGGCAGAGCGGATGTGCAGCCTTGGTCGCTTCGTGATGGGCCTGCAACCGACAGCCGGCCAGACTGCGGCCGTCCAGTGGTATGAGCGGACGCTCGATGACTCGGCTGCTCGGAGGCTGGTGCTGCCTCAGGCCTTTCTGGCGACCGATGCCCAACTGGTCATCTATGCCAACATTGCCGCTGGACTCGTGGTGTTGCCGGGTGGTATCCGACGTAACCTTGAACAGCATCTGCCCTTCTTGGCCAGTGAGCGGCTGCTGATGGCCGCCACCACCGCCGGAGGCGACCGGCAAGAACTTCATGAGGCGATCCGTCGGCACAGCCATGCGGCCACCGCTCGCATCCGGGAGGGAGCCGACAACGATCTGGTTGATCGACTCGCCGCCGATCCGCTCTTTGCCGGTGTTGACCTGGCGGCGGCGGTAACGGTCGAAGGACTTGAGGGGCGGGCCGCTGCACAGGTCGAAGAGTTTCTCGACGGCCCCGTGAGCGAAGCGCTGGTAGCCTGCCCCAGCCGTGTTGCCACCAGCGACCTGCGGGTGTGAGCGTCGCTACTGCCCCCGCGTACGCCGGATCTTTGGAGCAGCCTGCAGACTTCGCAACTCCTCCCGGAATTCCGCCGGCGTCATCCTGATGCGCCGCTCAAATAGAATTCGCTGGACAAGCCATTGGCCGACAGCAACCAGTGTTGCCGCCGCCAGGAACCACCAGAGGAAGCGTTCCGCCGCCACCAGCGATGGCAAGAACTGCTGCTGGCCCGGCAGGCCAGTCTGAGCATCTTGGACCGCTGCAACCAACGGCCCCGTCGTCACCCCAACCACTCCCAGCAGTCCGCCCAAGCCAACCACCGCAAGCAGGCTCCGCAGCAACGCGTTGCTCGAAAACAGCCGACGCAGGCCGGCGAAGGGATCAATTCGGGCAAATTGGAAGCTGGCACGTTCCAGCCGCCAGCCGGCACCATCGCCCAGCAACCGGACAGCGATCAGCAGCACGAGCGCTACCAACGCAACGATGGCAGTTGGTCCGACCATGGCCAGCGTGTGACGGCTGAGCTCCTCAGCCTCACCGGTCGCAGCTGCCTGCACCGCAGCGACAGTGGCGGCAGTCGTTGCCCGTGTCCACGCGGGCAACGCAGCCAATACAAACGCTGCCAGCAGCAGCCAGGTGATAGCGGCGGTCGTCGGGGCAAGCCCCTGGTCGCGGGCAGCCTCGCGACGGCGGGGCGTAGCTGGAATGGTACGGTCGCCGTTAGCAGTCATGGCGATATTTCCTCGCGCTGCGGGCTGACAGCCTCGGCAGAACCGGGTGCCGTCACTGCCGCGAATGTCGCCTCCAATGGCGGCACCAGCAGTCGGCCAGCCTGATCCGACCACTGCCGACTGCCCAGCAAGAGCCCACCAAGCAAGACAACAGCGGCCACGCCCTGGAGCAAACCAATGCCCGCAGTGAACGAAACGGTCCGCAGACAGATTGCAGCTGTTACGTGCGTCGTTAGCACCGCCACCATAACTGGCAGGGCGAGCGAAACAGCAAGGGAAAGTCCGACCGACGGTAGCTCAATGAGCATTTCCGCGAGTGGAAGTTCCACGTCGCCGAAGCTGCCAGCCAGCCGCCCAATTGGTAATCGCCAGCAGCTTTCCAGCAGGCCGTTCACAACCAGCCGCTGCCCCCCTGCAATAACGAACGCGGCAAACCCAAGCCAGCCGCAGAGCCGGGCAACACCAGGCCGGTCCTCACTGCCGGGCGTGAAGGCTGCAGCCCAGTCAAGCCCAGCAGTTGCGGCGAGCATCGCACCGGCGGCCGCAACCGCTGAGACGAGAAGGGCCACCGCAATACCCAACCCGGCCCCGACAAGAAATTCTGAGCCGAAGAGCAACGGAAGCGGCGGCATTGGTTCGAATGCTGGCTGGCTGGCAGCGATAGCGGTCGGTGCTGTCGCCAGCGCGACAACCAGCAGCAAGCCCAACCGCACCTGCGGCGTGATTCCAGGATAGAGCCGCTGGCCACCCACAAGCAGCAGCCCCGCCACCCGGACCGCTAGACCTGCCACGACAATTGCGGCGGCCGGCTGGACCGGTGATGGCGCGAGGGCAATGGCAACGGGTAGGAGCGTCGGGGACATGGGCATGTGGCTTAGGGACCAAGAACGCTTCCCTGGAAGAGCGTCACAAACCGCTCAAGCATCCAGCCCCCGGTTAGCAGCACCATCAACATAATCACCACCAACCTGGGGACCATGCCAATGAGCGGCTCATGAATGCCGGTTGCCGACTGCAGCAGGCCAATGACGAGAGCCACCCCAAAGCCTGCTGCCAGTACGGGCGTTAAGACAAGCCCCCCCTCAAGAAGTCCCGTTCGCACGAACTGGACAAGATCGATGCCGGCCATGGGAACTCTCCAAATTTATGCGCCGCACTGACGCCACTACCGTTGGCACCTGACGCCGCCACCCGCTTGCTCAGGAGGCGGTAAGCCGCACTCCGTCGAGTAGTCCGCGAACAACAAGCGTCCAGCCATCAGCCATGACAAATACAAGCAGCTTCAAAGGCAGCGATACCAGGGTTGGCGGCAGCATCACCAACCCGGTCGTGACAACCAGTGTGGCGACCACGCAGTCGAGCACCAGAAATGGCAGCAAGATCCTGAAGCCAATCATAAAGGCCACTTCAAGTTCACTCACCAGAAAAGCAGGCAACAACACCTCGAGTGGAATATCGTCATAGCTACTGACCTCTGGCGGGCCATTTGGATGTCGACTGAGAAACAGTGCGATCGTGTCACGGTTGTCAGCCTCCTCAATCTGCGCAGCCATCCAACGTCTGATTGGCAGGCTGCCCTGCCCAAATGCCTCCTGCCACGATGCCGTGCCTGCCTGATAAGGCCTGACTCCGTCCTCGCAGGCCGCGGTCCATATCGGCCACATCACCAGTGCTGAGAGGAACAGGGCCAAAGAGGTGATGATCTGAGTCGACGGCAGATTGGTCGTACCGATTGCCTGCCTGACCAGCGAAAGCACAACCGACATCCGGACAAAACAAGTGGTCATGAGCAACAAGGCCGGCGCTAAGCTCATCACGCCGAAGGTGATGGCCGCCGGCAACAGCCGATCCAGCCAGCGGCGGTCAAGCACTGCCGTCATGTCAGCAGGCAGGGGCACCGCCGACTCACTTTCTTCAAAAGGTTTGGGCTGCCCCGGCGACGGGGCGGCTGCCGCCCCCCCTTCAGAAAGCACTGCCGGCTGATTCAAGGCTGCGGCCGGTGAGTTCGCTGGCCCGAGCGGCACTGCCTCGGACTCACCGGCGGCCACCGGGGCAACGAAGGCAAGCAGAACAGCCGACCCCAAAGCCCCGAGTCGGACCACCGACCAGAGTTGGTGCATCAGGCTACCTCGGCAGGCAAAAGGCTGGGTTCAAGCGGCTGACTGACCGCCGGAAAGGGCTTGCCCGCTGAGCCTGCTGCTTCTTTGCCAGCCATCGCATTTGGCGCCGCCGGTGCCTGCACGGCCCGCAGCATTCGGTCGCCACGGCAGGCAGCGGCAATCCATTCAGTTGCCAGCGGGTCGTCCAATTCCGCCAGCGTTCGGGGGCCGCCGCTGCCGCTGGTCACCAGCAGGGTCTTGGGACCGAACCGAACGATACGAACTGGCTGGCCTCCCCCAAGTGTCGCTTCACCGAGCAATTCGAAAACGTCTTTTGGCAATGACTGAGCCCGCTGACGGCCGAAGAATCGCAGGCCGAAAATGCCCACAACCGCCAGTAGCACCACCGCCCAGGCCTGCCAGTCGAATGGCAGTTCGCTGAGGCTGGCTGCCTCATCTTTCTGCCCATCAATACCTGACGTCGGCTCTGCAGCCTGATCGAGTGCGAGCGGAATACTTGCCGGTCGGCCACGGCTCGGTTCAGCTTCTTTTGCCTCGGCGATTGGACCGACTGCCATGGCCGCCAGCAAGGCCAGCCAGCGGAAACGCTGGCCACAAGTAATCATGCAGCCTCCCCTTGGGCATCGAAGGAACCGGGCCGCCTCAGGGTTGACCAGTCGATCCCGTCACGCTGGCCACCAGAGACCGGTCTTGGAAGTGGCTGCTTCGATCCTCCCAGCAATATCGCCAGGCCACCAATAACCGCCACAGCCAAACTGAAGATGAGCACGATCGATCGATCTGCAGGCAGTGGCAATCCCGCCAGCATCCGATCGGCCGATTCTGTTGAACGGGCCGCTGCTCGTCCGTCGTCAACTCCAGCGATTGGCAGGCCAACCGCCGAGGGGTTAAGCGGCTCAACCGGCAGCGTGGCCATCGCCCCCTGCCCCGGAAAACGGGTAATGGTAACCTGCGCGCGGCTCCAAGGAGGACTGATTGGGACCAATCCGACCACGAGTCGCTCCAGGCGATCGAGTTCCGTGGAAGCTGGGTCGTTCATCGCTGGCCCTGCCCCCTGCACCTGTTCTCGAACCTGCACCAGGTAACCTTCAGGGATCGCAATTGAAACCTGCACGATCCGCTCTCGCCCTGGCTTTGGGACGAACGCCGCCTCAGTGGCCGACAGAGCAGCCGGTGAATTGGCTGCCGCCCGCGGCGGCTGGCGGACTGCCGACCGAGCGTCTTGCTCCGCAGGGGGAGGCATGCCGGGCGAGGCATTTACCTCAACAACAACCTTGGGAATGAAAGAAAGTGCCTGGCGAATCTTTGCAGTCACATGCCGTTCATAGGCAACAGCGCGGGCTCGCTCGGGATCACCAGCAACCAGTTCTGCATCCGAGACCAATGGACCGTCATAGACTTGGCCGCTGCGGAGGTCAGTCACCGCCACCCGATCGGCACGAAGTCCTGCGATCGACGAGGCCACCAGGACTCGGATGGCCTGCACCCGGTGGACATCGAGGACGGCTCCCGGTTCGGTCCGCACGCTCACACTGGCAGTCTGAATCGCCTCGTGATCTTCGCGAAAGAGCCGACCATCCGCTTCAAGATCGTAAAGCACCGCCGCTTGCTCAATGCCCGGCATGGTGCGAATCACCAAAGAAAGTTCTTCCTGAGTGGCAATTCGCAGCCGCTCTGCCTGGCTCGCTTGGCTTCGCCAGGGACTATCGTTCTCAATGGCCCGCCGTAGACTACCGCCGAATTCGGGGGGCAAGGCACCGGCATCAACGAGAGCCCGCAGGTAGGCACTCTGTCGCCTCCGGCCGACGAAGAGCCGCCCCTCGTCCACTCGATGCCCGGAGAGCTCGGCTCGGTCAAACACCGCCTCCATTTGCGCAAGTTCGGCAGGAGCCAGCACGGTTCCCGCCAACAGTTCAACCTCTTCGACCGCGACGACGGGACGGTCCTGTAACGCCCAGACCGCAATGCCAACCGCTACCAGCATCAGGCCAGCAGCGATCACCTGGACCGGCGTCAGCCCCGGCCGACGGGCAGGTTCGACGGCGAGATCTGGCTCCATTGACGGGCCTCCAAGAAAAAACACAGATCTGGACACGCTGCTTTTTGGTCAGGCAGCCGCCCGTCTCGCTGCTGCAAGTGGAATTGAAAGAGTGAGGGCCACGCCCCCCTCCGGGCAGTCATCCAGCCGCATCACCGCCGCAAGTCGATCGAGCAGCGATCGTGCTCCATCCGCCGCCATGCCATTCCCGAAGAGGCCTCCGACAGCCTGCCGCTCGCCGCGGGCTGGGCCACTGTCAGCAATTTCAAGCTCAAGTCGATCGGAATACTGCACGCTTGTGACGACCACCTCGGCGTTCCGCGCCATGGTCGCGCTGGCGGCAGTTGCCCGCACAGCCTCACTCAGCCCCCGCTCAAGCAGTGACCGGAGGGCAGCAACATCCGCAGGCAACTGATGGTCAGCCGCCACATCAAGCGTCAATTGCGGCAGTGGTCGCCCGCTGTCTGCCGCCTGCCGCTGAAGGTCGTCAACGACGGCCGCCACGAGCGAACTGAGGGTCGGCGTACCAGCCGAGCGGCGGGCCGCAGGGGTGGGAATAATCTGTCTCATGCTAACCTCGATGGTATTGCTGATGCCGCCACTCGGCAGCACCTGGTGACGGGAGAAACGTGTGTGCTAAACACTGGCAGCAGCCAGTGCCAACGGGCCACGACTAACGCCGTCCATGACCCAGCGATCAAGATCCCGGAGCACCGCCCTACTGCGGGAGAGGCACTGCTTGGCACCGGCCTCAGCGGGATAAACCCGCAGGCCAAGCTGCCCCCCGGCAGCGTGAAACAGCCGCAGAGTGCGATCAACGTCGACGGCGGTCGGAGCCGCCGGTCCGCTTGGCTCAGCAGCACAGCAAAGCAGCATCGGCAGGCTCCGGACGTCACCAAGCCGGCTGAAGAGACCTTCATCAAGCGGAAAGCGACCACCAACAGAAACGACTCCTGCAAACGCCGACGGCTCTCTGCAGGCGATGCGGAAGGCAGCCGCGCCGCCATCGCCCGCCCCAACAAGATAAATTCGCCGCGGGTGCACGCTGTAGCGATCGGTCATCCGCTCGATGGCAGCCCAACAGGCCTCCGGAGTGACTCCACTGGCACGGACGGCCAGGTAGTTTCGCAGGCTCAGCCGCGACATCACTCGACCGAGGTCGAAGCGATCGTCACAACTGTCAGGAAGCCAGACAATCAGTGGATAGTCATAGCCCGACTCATACCCAAGTGGCAGAAACATTTGGTCGTTTACCCCCGCCCGTGCCGCAGGCGTCAGACTGACTGAGTGGGCCTGGGCCCTTCGCAGCCGTGGCGTGGCCGGCCCGATGCAGCCGGCAACCATGGGATGTTCTTCACAGTTGGTAAGACCCTGTTTCATCGACGGCTCCTCCAGATCCTCGGCCACACGACAGCCTTCGGCGGCGGTCTCGGGCGGGTTTCTAGCGGAGTGCCTGCTGGCGGACAATGGCAGGATCAGTGGCTATCTGATGGCTGCCGCGCCCCTCGGAAAGCGGGGCGGAATAGGGAGGCTGGGCGCCGAGAGCGGGGAGGCAACCAGTCAGCCTCCCCATGACAGCAAGAAGGTTCCAGACAGCCTCTGCCAAGCACGAGTCTGACCGTTTTTCACGGATTGACCGGCGGGCCCGGCTCGATTTCTCGTTCTTCCACCGACGCAAGAGGCGGGTCTGCCTGCTCCGCCAGCGTTAGCTCAATCCGGTCGGGCAATGGCATGGGCAGCCGATGCCGGGGTTGCCCCGCTCGCCGCAGCAGCAGCAGGATGGCAGCCACCACCAAGGCGGCTGGGAGCCACCGAAGCCATCCCGGCAGTTCGGGCGGGACTGCCGCCGGCAGCCAGACCGGACGACCACCCAAGACGAGCGGGGACTCGCGAACCGCGGCAGGCGCCGGCTGCTGCTGTCGCGTTTCATAGCGATAACGCTTGAAGGCAAAACCCGCCAGCCGGAGCCGCTCGGTGATTCGGTCACCCGTCGGAAGCCCTGCTGGCAACTCCAGGCAGCAGCAGACCACCGGAAATGACTCCTGTTGCTTCCCAGCGATCTCGATCAGTGGCGTTGAGACAAAGAGGAATATCTCCCAGTAGTGATCCTGACCAATCACCGCACGCCAGCGATCCGAGCCAACTGGAATCCGGGTAACTCGCCGAGCCGTCCCCTCAAGCACCAGCCGGTCACCACGATGAGTCGCAAACCATGCCGCCGCCGGATCAAGGAGTGGCACCAGATCAGCCGGTGGCCGAGGCCGCATTGCGGCCGTCGCGATCAGCTTCTTGCCAGCCGCCAGACAACAATAGAAAGCCTCCGCTTCTGCCGCCCCCAGCGGCTGACCATCGACCACACTAGTGAAGAGTCCATAGTCCATTCCTGCATCGGCCAGCGGCGTGTCGGGCCACCAAGACAGTCGCAGCGAGACAGCAAGCACGGCCGCCCCCCCCTGCCCCGACGCTGCTGGGCCGGCAACCAGCAGGGCGTCACTGGCGACTTGTTCGTCAAGCTGACCTGCGGCCGGCCACCCGGCTGGCCGCTCAGAAACCACAAGCCAGACATCCGGCATCTCAGCCTGCTTCAGTCGAACAAAACTCAAACTCGCGTGGCCAGCAATCAACGCCAGTTCAGCGGGCAGGGAAATCTGACAGACCTCAACCGCCCGCCCTGCCAGTCGCACAGGACGACTTTCATGGCGACACTTCGACAGGTCTGTGGGAGGAACCTGCACTGCTTCCTCCCGCCATGCCCGTTGCCAGTCCTCCGGGGCAGCCTTCAAGCGATCGAGCAGTCGGACCAGTAGCCGCAGCGCAGACAGCGGCGGCTCACCGGAGTCCCTCACCGGCAAAATCTCAGAGAGTTCTTCACGGTCAGCTGCGACGAGTTGCCAGGAGGAGAGATAATCCTCAAGCGATCGCGACTCTGCTGTCGGGACTATGCCAATCGCCAAGAGCACCGCAACCGCCAGCGACCGCCCAAGCCGGAGGCCATCTGGCAGTCCACCGCCAGCCCGTCTCATGACGAACTCTGACGTAAGCTGGTGTTGTCACCCAAGCCATCAGCGACCGGATCCATGCCGACAAACTCAGCTGAGGGGAGAACTACTGGTTCAGCCTGCTGCTGCCGCCGAAACTCCCGCCAGACATAGAGCCCGAAGGATCCCGCCAGCGTGAAGGGCATCGCGATCATGAGCAGGATGCTATAGAAATAACCGCGGGCAATGTTCGCGCCCTGCGAGTCGGCAGCGGCGAGACCGTCTTTGCAGGTTGGACACGCTTCCGACACGCCCGCCAGAATGACGAGCAGGCAGACAACCAATGCAAAATGTATCCGCGGCGTCCTCATACAACCATTATAGGCATCAGCCCGCTCGCGAGTGCCTCAGGTGGAGCTGGATAGAGGTGGTAAACCATCGCATAGATGATCACTCCAGTGACTGAAACATACAGCCAGATTGGCAGGGTGATCCTCCCGACAAGCCGATGTTGCCGCCAGTTTCCCCGCCAGGCCAGCACGAACATTGCGATCGCCAGTACCGGAACAGCCACTGCTAGCACGATGTGGGTGAGCAAAATACCCAGATAGACCAGTCGTACTGGCCCCTGTCCCGCGAAGCTGACATGGCCCACCAGATAGTGATAGGTCAGGTACGACACAAGAAAACAGGCCGAGACAAGAAAAGCAGCCACCATGGCCGCACGATGCGCCCGCCAGTGCCCGCGGGCGATGAACAGCCAGCCAGCCGCCAGCAGCAGAGTCGCCACCGCGTTGAGCACCGCATTCAGGGTCGCCAGCGGATGGATCGCAAGCAGCGGTGCAAAGGCAGTCAAGGCAAGTCCTCCGCCAACACGTCAAGGATGAGTTTCTTCAGCCGCTGTACACGGTCTTCCTGGAGCAGGTGATAGCTCCCCCGCATCCGTCCCTGGCGGTCGAAAACCACGCCGCGTTCCGAGTGCACGCCGACCTCGACTGGCAACTTGAAGGTCTCCATGCCTACCCGCTTGATCACTGCCATGTCGCCGGTCAGAAACTTCCAGCGGTCCGGGTCGGCCTCAAACCGTGCCGCGTAATGACCAAGCACATCGGGAGTATCGTTATCGGGGTCACAGGTCAGGCTGACTGCGACAAACTCCGGATTGTCGATCTCCCGGACGATGTCAGCGATGGCCTGATTCTCGCGAAAACATGGTCCGGGGCAGTTGGCAAAGAAGATACTTCCCATCCAGACCTTGCCAGCCAGCGAAGCCGAATCAAATGGCTCACCAGCTTGGTCAGTTAACTGAAATCTTTCCGCGACTGCCCCAGGAGGCTGCTGTTCTGTCGACACTGCCGATTCCGGCTGCGAGTTCGGCATGACAGCCGCATTCGGCCGTCGGTCACTCACCCCCCCGGGCAGTTGCTGTGAACCGCAGCCGCATGTCACCAGCACAACCATCGCGACCAGAATTCTCACCAGCCAGCCACCCCGGCGCGCAAACAACTGTCGCTCAGTGGTCATGGTCACCCGCATGGTGCGATTCCCCTTCCGCTGCATTGGCAGCCTGCTCGAGTAAAAGCAAGTCGGCGGGTCTCGCCATGTGAAGGGCCCGTTCCTGAGCGACCATGCGGTTTCGTAGGCCGATATCTGGAATCAACATGATCGCCAAGAAAATCGCCATCATCGCTGCAGGAATCGTCAGCACATACTTCCAATTTGCCTCCCAAAGCACATGCATGAAAAACAAGACCACCAGCAGGGCTTTCGTGCAGGAGACTGCCATCATGAAAGCCCAGCCAACCTGAGGCTCATCTCGCCAGGGCCAGTAGGAAGAATAGGTAAAGAACGACATAGTCGTCAGAAAACAAAGAGCACCGAAGACAGCAAGATACAGCCCTAGCCCGCCATGACTTTCATCGCCGCCATGACCTGCGGGATGATCGGCGGACGTACTTTCACCTGCAGCCTGCGATTCTGAAAGCGGGCCCGGTTCAGTGATCGGACCATGGGAATCAGTGGGTTTGTTCGGGGTCGGTATCGACATGGCATGTTCTCACAATTTCTCGGCGGCGACCGAATGGTTCAGCCACACTCAGAACAGGTACAGAAGGGGAAACAGAAAGATCCAGACAAGGTCCACGAAATGCCAGTAGAGGCCGGCATTTTCGATCATCCCCGCATGCTTTGGACCAAGTTCGTACAGCAACAGAATGCCAAAAACGATCAGCCCAACAATGACGTGAATGGCGTGGAAGCCCGTGAGCAAAAAATAGGTGCTTGCCCACATGTTGCCCCCAGGAATCACGATTGGCAGTTGCAGCCAGGGAAATGTCTCGTTGAGGCCACCGCCATGACCATGGCCTCCGGCTGCATCATCCGGCAGAGGCATCACCTGATCGGCGATGACTGCCAGATCGAAGGCCTGTTGGTCAGCCGCCATGGACATTTCACGAACCTGCGCCAGCCGTCGTCGACCGGTCACTTCGGCAGCGGTGAGTTCTGCTTCTGGCCTGGCATCCAACTCCTTCATCCGCTCAAGAATGGCTGGATCACTCAACCGGGCTCTGACAGCCGAGCCATAATAAAGGTCGGGGCGCTCATAAATCAGCCCTCGGGGTGCCGCAGGGTAAATGCCGTGGCTGAACTTTGCTGAGTACTCATAGGCCTTGATGCCAAGAAAGAATGCGCCGAGGATCAGCGTTGTCAGCATCCAGATTTTTGCCAGGGACCGCTTGTTGGCCCGGGCAGCCTCCAGTGCCAGCACAACGGTAACACTGGAGCAGATCAGCACGAAGGTATTGAAGGCACCAATCGGTTCACTGAGATGAACATGGTGCGGCTTTGGCCAGACAGCCGCACCAAATCGTAGGACTACATAGCTCCCGAGAAGTGCGGCGAAAAACATGATTTCCGTCGACAAAAAAAGCCACATAATCAATTTGCCACGGGAAAGCGGCAGCCCGGGCTGGTACTGAAGCACCGGGCCATGATGGCCGTGGGCGTCGTGGGCAATCGAGGCGGCAGAGGCGTTCATGGCAAAAGTCGCAGGGGATCGGGAAGCGTGGGTGAGTGAAGACAAACGTTCGGAATCGAATTGAAATCAAGGGCCGAGTGACCGGTCACTCGGCCCACTGAAGCCGACGGCAGCTGCCATCAGCACAAGCAATACGGCAAGCGAGGTCAATAAGAGCCATCTGGCCGATCGATCATCACGATTGATTGCAAACCAGATTGCCCCGCAAGCATAAACAATTGACGCCAGCCCGGCCGTCAGAAACATCCGGATGCTGCCCGATGGCACGGCCAGCACCAGGCTGACTGGTACCAAAGCCAGCGACGCCGCGAGTGACTGCCCCGCTGCCCGGAGACCCGACGGATCAGCAACCGTGAGCATCTGTAAACCCGCGTCGGCATATTGCCTGCGATAGAGCCAGGCGATGGCCATGAAGTGCGGAAACTGCCAGAGGTACAGCACCGTTCCAAGCGCTGCCGTAGCGAGGGCGCCGGCGGCATCGCCGGCCAGCAATCGCGCTGGTCCGTCCGCCGCGAGCCAGCCAATACCGACGGGCAAGGCGCCAGCGACAGCACCAACCGCTGTATTGAGAGGCGAAACCCGTTTTAGCGGCGTATAAGCAACAACGTAAATCAACCAGGTCACAGCGGCAACAGATGCTGCCCCGAGGCCCCCAGCCCAGGCAACAAGGATCAGGCCAACCACGAGGCTGGCTCCCGTCAGCCACCATCCTTGGACCACCGAAAGACGCCCGGCGGCTAACGGGCGGCCTGCCGTCCGCGGCATCAATCGGTCACTCTCTCGTTCAAGAATCTGGTTCGCAACACTCGAACTCGCAGCCACAAGCCCAGTTCCCAGCAGCACCACCAGTGCCGGTAGCCAGACGAGGGTTCCCGGGGGCACGGTGAGCCACATTGCGGCAAAGACTGTCACCAGCACCATCATCGCAATACGAGGCCGAACGAGCGCCGCGACCTCGGAGCGGAGCGAATTCGCAGCTTGGCTGACGGGCAACTTCGCCAAACTCTCTGAATAATCCGCCCCAAGTGATGGGGCCGTTGATGTCGCCAAACGGCTCATATCAAGGCCCTCCTGCCGGAGGAAAGCGACAACACGCCCAACTGCGGAACGCCACCCGAGACGATCGCTAGTACGACACTGTTTGCCAAAATGAACATGCCGAGCAGCACATGCCCCGTCACGACGGCGGCAGAAAATCCACTGCGTGCAACCGTCAATCCGGTCGGCTCGGGAAACGCTGAGACCAGCGAATCGGGAAGTAAACCAAGAGGCATTCCCCAACTCACAACCCAGGCCATGCACCCCAACACAAGCTGGCAGCAGACAAGCCCTACGATCACCAGTGACCACCAGCGTTCCGCTGTCGCTCGGCCGCAACCCTGCCCTCCACGAGGCAGCAAGCCGAAGGCACTGCCTGCCGCTGCAACACTGAGCAGCGTGACGACCACAGCACCGCCCAAGTGCAGAAACACGAGCCATCGAAAACCGACGTAACTCACTGTCGCATCAAGGTGCCGCAGTTGAGCGCCAGCCACAAGCTGCACGTACGCTGCCACCAACAAACCACCGGCCAACCAGCCGCCGAATGAATGCTGGGCCATTCCGGCCTGCCCGGGGCGATGGGTGATTGATCCACTCCGTAGCCAGGGCGACGACAACGTCGCGATTCCCACGGCGACCGCAAAGAACAACGGCCCTGTACAGGCATGAACCTTGGCAATTGTTCTGTCGTCAAGCAGCACCCGCAGGCCTCCCAAAACTCCCTGCAAGACCACCAAAATGACGGCCGCCACCGCCAAAGCACGAACCGCAGTTGGCTGACGTGTCACCCAGATCACTGCTGCCAAGACCAGCGTAATCCCCCCGACGGTCGCACCGAGCAGTCGATGACCATGCTCAAGAAACAGGTCCCAGGGCCCATAAAACCATTCACCCAACGGAAACAGAAACATGTTGTGGCCGTAGGTCGCCGGCCAGTCCGGGACCGCCATCGCCGCTTCATAGGTCGTCACCAAAGCGCCGAACGCAAGCAGCACCCCGGTCGCTACCACAAGGCAGCAGGCGACAGGGAAGGCCCAGGTCCAGGAGCGATCGGTCATCAAAAACTCTGACTACTTCGGCGTTCAGCGATTGAGCGTGAAAAATACAAACAAACCTGTCTAACGATTGATTAATGCGCGGCAGCAGCGGCAGCAGCTGCTGCCCGATTTGGGGGATCGGTCTGCATCAAGTGGTCACCCTCGATTCCAGGCACTGAGTACTCGTACGGCCCCCGGTAGACGACAGGCTGGTAGTCAAAGTTTCCGTGCCCGGGCGGACTCGGAGCCGTCCACTCAAGCGTGTTGGCATTCCACGGATTCCGGCCAGCAACCGGACCGTAGAACATGCTCCAGAAAAAGTTCACGGCAAAGATGATTTGGGTCGCCACCATCCCGATTGCGCAGTAGGTCATGAAGGCATTGAGCGGCTGCAAATGATGAAACGTTTCGTAGTGGTAGGCGTCAGCCAACCGACGGGGGAAGCCCACGGCACCCAGAATGTGCATGGTGAAAAACGTTCCGTTCAGAAAGACAAAGGTAAGAAAGAAGTGTACCTTGCCCCAGAATTCATTCATGGTTCGGCCGAACATCTTCGGGAACCAGAAATAGATCGCCGCCCAGACACCCATTGCTGTACCTGCAAACAACACATAGTGGAAATGGGCAACAATGAAATAGGTGTCGTGGATGAAGATGTCGACGGGCGTTGCGGCCATGAATATCCCCGAAAGACCACCGATGATGAACATCGAGACAAAGGAAAGCGCGAACAGCATCGAGGTCGTCAACTGAATCCGGCCGCCCCAAATGGTCCCCAGCCAGTTAAATGTTTTCACCGCGCTAGGGAGGGCGATCATCATCGTGGAGACCATAAAAGTGACGCCAAGGGCTGGATTCATTCCTGACATAAACATGTGATGCCCCCAGACAATGAAGCCCAAACCGGCGATGCCAGCGACCGAATAAACCATTGGGCGATAACCAAACAATGGCTTGCGGGCAAACGTGGTCAAAATGTCCGAAACCATGCCCATGGCAGGGAGAATCATGATGTAGACGGCGGGATGGCTGTAGAACCAGAAGAGATGCTGCCAGAGCAGCGGCTGCCCACCCCCGGCTCCGGCCATTGCATTGTTGACGATGTTTCCCTCTGGCGAGAAAAAGCCGGTACCAATGGTCCGATCAGCGAGCTGCATGAAGCCGGCAGCCGTTAGCACTGGCAGGGCGAAAGCCTGCAGCACCGCCGTAATGAACATGGCCCAGATAGTCATCGGCAGCCGGAACATTGTCATTCCCGGCGCTCGCATCAGGATGATTGTCGTCATGTAATTGACGCTCCCGAGCATCGATGAAACCCCAACAAATGTCAGCCCAACAAGCCAGAGCGTCTGTCCCCAGCCACTTCCAGGGGAGGAATTGACGTTGGTCGCCAGGGTCGGATAGCTCGTCCAGCCACTCGAAGCCGCTCCGCCCTCAACAAAGAAACTTGCCCCAAACGCAAAGAACGCCGGCCACATAAACCAATAGCTCAACATGTTGAGCGTCGGAAACGCCATGTCGTCAGCCCCGATCATCAGTGGAATCAGAAAGTTGCCGAACGCCCCAGCCAGAATCGGAATGATCACGAGGAAGATCATCACCGTCGCATGCATGGTAAAGAGCATGGTGTAGAACTCTGGCGCCATCTGACCGCCCTGCTGAGCGAACAACTTGCCGAGCACGGGCACATCAGACCACGGCCACGCCACCTGCCAACGGACGGCGAGCGCAAGCAAGCCTCCAACCAGAAACCAAAGCAGCGTTGAAAAGAGAAACTGCAGCCCAATGACCTTGTGATCTTTGGAAAAAACATAGGTTGAAAGGAACGTGCTGAGCCGCCCCGCCGTCGAAACGGCATGCCCATGGCTTGGGGCAACACTTGTCTGCGATGACTCCTGCACGACCGGGCTTGTCGGTTCAACGGTGCTCATGGGATACCTCACGGAAATAGTCGGGCCGAATGGCCCACGTGGTTTTGCTGCTCGTCAATTGGTGTTTGCGACAGCGGCGCCGTCACTTTCAGTTTCCTGCTACGGCTCGTTGTTCGCGAACTGATTCGTCTGTGGCAGTGCTCCGGACGCCAACGCCACATCACTAACCGACGGCTGAGTGGCTTCCTGTTCAGCGTACTTCTGCTCCAGCCACCGATCGAATGCTTCTCGGGGTTCGAACGTAACCCGACCCTTCATTTTGTAATGTCCCCAGCCACAGAGTTCCGCGCAGACAATGTCAAACACACCTTCCTCTCTGGCCTTGAACCAGACAGGGATCTTCATGCCAGGAACGGCATCCTGCTTGATCCGGACATTCGGGAGGAAGAAGCTGTGCAGCACGTCCATACTTTTAAGCTGAATCAAGATGTCTTCATCGATCGGCAGATGCAGGTCATTCACCAGATGCAAATCATCTGGCGTGCCCAGCATGCCATCGCGGCCCGGATAACGCAGCCGCCATTCAAATTGCCGGCCGACAACCTCAACAGTCGGTGTCATGTTGGGACGCCGCATCTTGACGTCTGCCCAGGTATTCATTTGATAAATCGCGAGAAAAAGGAGCACTGCGGCGGGGATGATCGTCCAAACAACTTCAAGGGTGTGACTTCCGTGCACGTATCGTCCCGGACCATTTGACTTTGATTCATCGTATTTCCAAATAAACCAAAACAGCACCATCTCCGTGGCAATGAACACGACGCCGGTCAACGCCAGAATGAAATAGAACAGCCCGTCAACTGCTGCGCCATGTTCAGAGACGTCTCGAGGCAACCAGATGTCATAGGCTGGCCCCACAATGAAGGTCGCAACACCAAGAACGGGAACCGACAAGAAAAGCAGGCTCCAAAAGACGGCCGCGAAGCGTTTCATCAATCAGTCTCCGAATCTGCCTGAGTCCTACTGCCTAATTCGCCCGGATGCCCCTCGGCCGTCCGCATGCTTAAAGCCAATCACAAACGATCGCGAGCCACCATCGGCTTATCCACACCCAATGTCCCGTTGAAGTCATACGGCAACGAGCGGATGTAGTTGACAATGTGCCAGATGTCCTCGGGCGGGACCGTTCCCTTGGCCGCTGGCATCGGAGCACCATTTATCCCGGCATGAATCCGGTAGTAGAGATCGAGCGGACGCATCCCACCACGATAAATGCCTTGACGTAAATTCCTCGGCCGAATTGTGCGGGGCGGCAACGCGTTTCCGTCCAGGACCTTTTGGAAGCGGTCGAGCCACGCAAGTTCGGCCCGATGCTCAACTGCCTCATCGGCATCCATATCCCACGTCGAAGCCTCATCGGCCTGCTCAAGCCCACCCTGAACAGTCTTGTGAGCCTGTAGCACAACCTTGTTCCAATCGTCGTAGTCGTTCACCTGGCCATCACCAAGCCCTGTCACCCCATGGCACTTCACACAGTTGGCTTTGTTCCCGTAGAAGAGTTCCTTGCCCTTTGCGATTGAGGCCGCCATGTCGATGTCGGCTTCCATTTCCGGCACATCAATCAAAGCATCCTCAGCCGCCTGCCAGGCCTCCGCAACTGGCAATACGATTTCTTCAATCAGGAACTCGCGATCTTCTGGAAGTCTTCCCTGATCCTCATCATCGAGTTCGAAAAACGCACGCATCAACGCGAGTTCAACCTCACCACGGATGCTGAGATACTTCACGTACTCGGATAACGCATCGATTTTTGCGTCACTGAGCAACGCAAAAGACGGCATCGAACTGCCTGCAAGACCATTGCGAAGGACCATCACCAAATCGGCGTGAGTCGGCTTGTCAGCCCGCTCGGTACTTTTGAATTTAAAAACTCCGGGCCTGTAATCTCGCGGGTAGGGGTTGAGGAACGCAGCAGTTGGCCCCATTCCGTCTCCCGAGACCCCGTGGCAGTGGGCACAGTGCTCTCGATACAGGCCGTTCTTCCGGCCCACGATGTCACTTCTAACGGGGCCAGCTGCAAGCTGAAGTTTCGCCGCATCAAGCCCACATTCGGACGGCGCACTTGGATCATCGGGTGTCCCAAACAGTGCCGCCAGAATGGTGGCAACCTGCTGCTCCTGCTCGGGCTTGAGCCGCTGCTTCGCAGACTCAACCATGTTGAGTCGATACGAGGCTGCCGCGGTCTTCCCGCAGCCCGTGGTCGTCACCAGAAGCAAAACGACGGCAACAACACCGAGCATCCAAACGGGAAACAAGCTCGGGACCAGTTGGCCTCGAGTTTCTCGACAAATCAAATCACCGGACGGCGTCTTTGTGCCTGCCTGTGCGGCGAATGCGTTCACGGTTGCATACTCCATATCAAGCGTTCAATCCACCATATTCATACTAGCGCGACCCCACTCCCTCAGGGAGCCAGTCCGTCGCAGGGCTATCACCCTCTGATCGCGGCGGCCGGGACTTGCAACGTGCCCAGGTCCCTCACCTCGTTCTCCTCCAACTGGATCTTAAATCGCCCCTTGGCATTCCACTTCAGCTCAGGCTGCTCGAGACTAATTGCGCCGCTGCGTCCAGTGGAACGCTCGTGCCAAACCTGAAATTCCAGCGGTTCGCCGGCCGGAAGGTCCGGAATCGAAAAACTCCCATCCGCCGCAGAAACGGCAACGTAACCGTCTTCACGGAAGACGGCATAGGCCTTCATCCACGGATGAATATTACAGGTGACCGTGACCGGCAGACCGGTCTCGCGGCCAGCCGTGAAAACGGTCGACTCCCCAGCCGGAATCAGCTGGTTGAAGCTGGTGCCAGAAATGTTGGTGTTGTGTCCGATGGGATCGCTGTTTTTCACGTCAATGGGCTGGCCAACGCGAGCGGCGAACACCGGCGTGAGAAACTCACAATTTTTTTGGTCAAAAATTAACGCATCGGTCGGGACAGGCTCCTTCACTCGGCTTGAGTTACGAAGGAAAAGCACAACATTGGCAAGCCCTTTGGTTGACGCATCCACCATCAGGCTGCGGTCGAAGAGTTTCATCCCGTCCTTCGAGCAGACCTCCGTGTCTTTGTCGACAACCAGCGGCTTTGCGTCGCCGGGGGCACCGGCAAATATGAACCGTCCCTTCAGGGTTGCCCAACCGGTCCCCTGCGGCTTGTCCTCACCTGCCTCGGTCGCCCCAGTTGCCGACGTGAGTTTCTCCCGGAGCACAAGGGCAGCTTCGAAATCCGGAGCGGGGCCAGCGACACTGCCGCCACCACAGCCCGGGAGAGAAATCCCAGTGGCGATGATCATTGCAAAAATCAGGCAGTAGGACGCAAGTGGTCTCTTGGCACCAGAACGGCGTCCGACACTAGTCGAAAAAGGCGTAGTCATCGTGCTTTGCAATCGAGTCTTCACTCTATACCCAGGCTTCATTTAAAGACTTTTGGTGAGATCACAATGTCACCAAGATCAGTCCCTCCGGCTTTCACCGTCAGATCGATCCGACCTCGCTTCGCATCAGTTTTTTTTCCATCCAGCACGAATTCATCGAGGTAGCCACCCTTTTCGTGCCACAGTTGGAACTCAAGTTCTTCACCGACGGGGAGATTCTCGATTTCAAAGCTGCCATCGGCGGCAGTGACCGCACCGTAAGGGTTGGGGCGAATCACAAGGTATGCCTTCATCCAGGGGTGGATGTTGCAGGTGACTGTTGCTGGAATCGCTTCGTCACGACTAAAGGTGACGTCGCTAGCGCCGTTGCTGGGAATGAGGCTGTTGCTCGGCGAGTTCTTCATGGTCGCAATATTGCTGTTGTGACCAACCGGGTCAGAGTTTTTGATCGTGAGCGTCTGCCCCGTCTGCACGAAACCGACATGGGGCTCGAAACGACAGTCTTTATTATCCAGAACCGCCGGTTCTGCCTTGGAGCCATCCTCGAGATCCGGATGGACCGTCACGTTCTTCGACCGGACAAAGATGACGACGTTGGCGATGCCCTTCTCGGCTGAAACTGCAAGTTCTTCGTTGACGAGTTTGTGCTTGCCACAGACTGCAACATCTTTGTCAGCCGTGATTGCTGCCGGCTCGGGCGGCGTTCCGTCATAGACGAACCTGCCTTTGAGCGTCGCCCATTCAGCGGCAGAAAGCGACCCGGCAAGCAGCGTCATGGAAACTGCAGCAAAAGCCGCTAGTGCCAACTGAAGACTCTTATGGCGGAAACTCGGGGAGATGCGAAACATGCTAGGTGCCTTTCTCTCTGGATCGTGTTCTTAAACTCAATTTTCCTGTGGAACGGCCGGCATCTTCGCAGCTGCAAGTCGACCCGACGAACTTCTGGAGACCGCAGACTGCTGTTCGGGCAAAGCCACCGGCGAACTGCGATCAGCAGGGGCGGCCACAACATTTTCAGCTTCTTCCTTCGCCACCTCATCGCCCTTCTCCCCACCGTCCGCAGCTGCCTTTTCAGTGGCCGGGGCAGGTGCGGGCAAATAGGCCTCAAGCGTGAACTTCTGCTTGACGAACTCGTCAAAGTGCATCAGCAGATCAGTCAGGGCAGCGACCTGCTGTTCGCTGTCGCCGGCATACAAATCCTGGCTCACTGGTTTGTCATGCGGAATGTTTACCGGCATGCCCGTGTACGGCAGGAACCTTTTGGGATTGGCGATCCAGTCGTGGACATAGTCTGGCCGCAATCGCTCATAGACAATTCCTAACTGCGGAGCGAGAGCCTTCGGATTACCGGGCGGTGAATAATCTCCGACAAGGTGACATTTCACGCAGTAGTTATTGTTGGTCACGATCTTCATGGCACCCTCGAGATGACCGGGATGGGACATCTCAGCAGCCGACAACGAAGCCTCATCGAGTCGCGGATCGTAGACGTAGGGGTAGTCCGCCCCATCCGCCGCAGCAAAATAATTCACCAGAGCGGCGGCGTGCTTTGACTGGAGGTTGAACTTGGGCATCCGCAAAACGGCGGCGGGTCTAATTGGCTGGGGGTTGAGCAAAAACTTGTGGAGCCAAGCAGACTGCACTTTCTTACCTTCACCGACGAGCGGCGGCGGCAGCCACCCCCACGCATCACTTGGCTTCACGTTGGGATTGATCTGCGACTCATCGTCGATCACAACAGGGAAAAGCAGCCTGGCGAGATCGCCCCCTTTCGCTGGATAGTGAGTCCCTGACGCAATCGCGGCTTCCGGCACAAGCAGGTCGGGCCCGCCCACAAGCCGCGGTTCGCCATCCACCAAGGCGTCCCGCCAGAGCATGACTTGGCGGTGAAAGACGACGTCTTCCTCATCGGGCTCGACCGGAATTCCGTCCTCATCCACCAGAGTGGGCAAGCCTGTTTCTGGGTCTAGCACAGGCATCCCAACAAGCGACGTATGCCGCCGGCCGGTGTTGTCCGTTTCGAGCGAGGCCTCAATCTGTTGCGGGGTGAAGTGACCGCGGAGGAACGGGTAGTCGTTAAACGCCGGCGGGAAACCCATCGACTCAGGGTCGTAGGCGAGGTCCCAACGATCCATCTCAAGCGTGTGACAGCCTCCACAGTTGAATCGCTCTGATACCACCAGCCCATCCAGCCGTGCCTGCTCCCGGGGGCCCGGGGTGTGCACAAATTCAGGCGCGGGAGGCTCCGCCACCAGCCCCAGAACAAAAGTCATGACAGCCTCTCGCTGTTCAGCATTGAACGGGAACTGCGGCATTCGGTACCGCTCGTTGTATGACTTGTTTTCGGCTTTTTTGTAGTCATAGCTCCGAGGCTGACGCAGCTTCTGCCAGAGGAAGCCTTCGCGCTCATGAGCCAAAATTTTCTCCAGAAAGAAACCTGTATCCGGATCAACACTTTCCGGCGAAACGTGGGCCTCATCGCTCTCAGCCGCATAGGCAAGATCAGTTGAAAGCAGCGGATCCTCCTCCAACTCTGCGACGCCGGGGCCGTGCTTCCCGTCGTCATGATGCGAATGAGAATCAGTGTGAGCATCAGCAACGTGACCCTCATCATGCGCCAACTGATGCATGACGAAATGAGAAATCTGTTCAAAGGCAATTCTTGAGGGATCCTTCCGCCCCCAGTCTGCCAGGGCTGCACCTGCCGGCTTGGCATCCTCAAACCCAGGGATGTCATGGCAGGAATAGCAGGCGAGTTTGCCGATCGTCTTTTTACCGACGTAGCCGAGCAGCACCTGCTCTCGTTCTGCAGCAGCAAGGCCTGCAAAAACCCGCTCATCACCACGAATAGGGTCGTCTACCGGCAAGCCGTCACGAAGCACATCAGCCGCTTTGGCTGCAGAGAATCGACTTTCGAGGTAAAGCAACGCCAACTCCTCAAGCGCCGTTCGTTCCTCGTCTGTCATCGAGCGACCAGGAACGCCTTCAGCCGACCAACCCTCTGTTGACTGCATCAGATAGGCGGTCGCATCGGCGGCCGGATCACTCACCGAGCCATCTTCAAGCGTGACAGGCTCAAGCAGCACATTCGGCATGATGGTTCGCGGGTGGTAAGCCGCCGGGTTCCGCAGCCAACTGTAGAGCCACCGCTGCCCATCGGGATGCGATGCGGCCTTCGCACCAATGCGGGACAAATCAGGGCCGTGGCTGCTTTGTGCCTTCGGGAAATCAGCATGCTGGTGACAGGCGAGACAGCCGCGAACCTCCACAACCTTTTTCCCGCGTTCGACGTCGGGAGCCGCCGTGATACCGTCATACGCCGGAACATAGTCGAACGCCTGACTGCTGCTGGTCAGGTAGGCAATCATCGACCTGATCTCGAGCGGTTCGTACCGCTGCGACTCTTCCAGACCAGCCCCCTCCAGATGCTCCCAGAGCCCGAAGAAACGGGGCATCTTGGTTGTCGGCCGGAAGTCCATTGGATTCCGTAGCCAGGCATAAAGCCAGTCAAAGCCAACCTTGCTGGCGACGTGCCTGAGGCTCGGCCCAACCTTTGGATACTGCCCCGGGGTCTCCGGAGTCTTGAGAAGCGGGGCAAGCACATGTGTTCGTTCACTTAACACGGACTCGTCGCCACGGCCTGCATCAGCCTGGATTGCCTCGTACAGACGCTGCCGGGCATCGTTGCCATCCGGGCTACTGATCAGGTTTTCCACCCACTGCCCGAAAGTCGGCCCCATTGCACTCAGGCCGGGATCGGTTGACACCGCCTGAGCCACCTCATGGAAGTTGGGCTGAAGCCGCAGATCGGGGCCGATCCTCTGGTCAGGGCCTGACCAGCCGTTGATTTCATGGCAGCCGTAGCAGCCGTATTGACGGATGAGATGGTAGCCATTGACCAGTTTGGCGGCCGGCGGCTCCGGAAACCTTGGACTTGGCTCGAGATCAACTACCTGGTGATGACACTTCAGACAACTCGATTCCTCGAACCGCTGAGGGAGCATCGGGAAAATCCAGTGATGATTATTGAACCAACCGTGTTCGTCATGCCAAACATGCGACTGCTTGGGGCTGTTCGGCGTGTGCGATGCCCACTTGAAGCTTGTGGAACTGCCCTGGCCTTGGTGGCAGATTGTGCAACCAAAGGACTTCATGGGATGGGGGCTTGAGTCACCGACAAAGAGGTCAAGCCGCGGATGCGTTGAGTAGGGCTGGGGCACGCCCCGCCTGATCTCCAGCCGTAGTGGGGTCCCCCACGCAACATTCTCAATCAGTCCCGCGACAGCAACTTCACGAACCGGCGTCCGGCCACCTCCAATTGCAGTGACGACATCGCCGCTCTGTAGTCCGGCAAGCGCCGCCGGCGACTCTGGCAGCACAACACTCACCGTCGCATCAGTCGCCTTGAACAGGCCCTGTTCGGCCAACTGGAATCCATACAGCGACTCAAGTTTTTCTGCCTCGGTCAGCTCACCGCTCGGCGGCTCGGCGGGCGTCGCCAATACGACTTCGACAGAACCAGCCTGCGGATACGCCGGCTCGGTCGGCTGCCCGGGAACCGCCTTGGTCATGCCCTGGTGGCAGGTTGTGCAGCGATCAAACCGGGCAACATCCCGAAAGTTGTTGTTGAGCGTGAGTTTCGGGAGCCAGATCTGATCGACACGAAGCGGGCCATTAAACGCATCGAGCACTGGAAGTTCGAGCACCGTCTTCCCAAAGTTAGGGGATCGATCACTCAGCACCTTCCGCAGAAGCGAGAGCGACTGCCGATGGTCGGCCAGATCCTTTGCAGCAGAATTCTCGGGGGCGTTAATCGCTCCGAGCGTCTGACCAAGGGTCTTGCGGTGCGTATTGGCCCGCTGAAAGGCCAGCATCGCCTCATTCACTTCGGCCCGCTTCGCATCGGCAAGTTCGAGCAATTCCCGCTGCCGCTCAGCAGGCGCCTCGTCGGCGATTGCCAACTCGTAGTCAGCACGACGCTTGTCCAGCTCCGCCTTGCGAAGCTTCAACGTACCGGCCAATTGGTTTTCACGGAACTCAGCTCGATCTACGATGTCTCGCAATCGCTGCAAGAGATCCCCGCGGAGCACGAACCGCTCGTCGGCATCGGCCTCGCCGCGAAGTTTGCCGATATCCTCCCGGACGGCCACTGCAGCCTCGGCATCCTCCGGCACCGTTTCCGCTTCAGCCAAGAAGCCGCTGATCAACTCGGGGTCGAGGTCAGCACGCCGAACAACAGCAAGCGCAGCCTCTAACTCATCGGCCTTTTCAGCAAATGCCCTGGTGTCCTCCGCATCAACTCTGGCCGCGGCCGTCCACGTCTCGAGCGCCCGAAACGTCCGCTGATATTTCTTCCAGGGGCGGTTATGGTCAACCGTGAGCATGATCACGGTGGCCAGCAACAGGATTAGGGCCACCACGCCGAAAACGACGTGGAGGATCTTCATGTCTCGCCAGGTCTGTTCAGTGGCAGGCATCGGAGGGGCTCGTGCGTGACGGGGTTTGAGTAGCCAGAGTGAGGGGCCGCGTCTCAGAAGTTCAGGGAGAACTCAGGAATACTGATGATGTACTTCAGATTCAACGTCCAACGGAGAATCATCTTGAGCGGGAGGGTGAGCATCAGCAGCATTAGGTTGGCCATCACCATGTAGCGGATGAAGCCCATCTTGGCATAGAAGCTACGAAAAACAGTGATGGCAAGCAGTGGTGGCAGCAGCACCAGGTAAGCCCCGACCACGATCAGCCCAGGCGCCTCTCGCAGAAAGATGTAGCCAATCTGCGTCAACAAGCCTGCGTCTTGCGGCGCTCGCGGAAGCGGCTGATTCAACCACTGAACCCAGAACATCTGAGGAAGATCAACGTTGTTGAGCACCTCGACCTTGTAAGGCGTCCAATACTCGAACGGGCCGAAGAAATTCCAATTCGGCCCCCGCAGAAACGTGCCGAGAATAATCAAGGTGATCCACAGTTCGAAAAAACCAAACTGCCACACCAAATAGCTGAATTTCCGTTCTTCAATCGAGTAATAGCCGTTCCCTCGCTTGTTGAAGTCGAGGTACGGCATTGCCATCAGTCCGAAGACAACCAGGCTCGGCAACACGACGCCCGCATACCAGGGGTCAAAATAGACCAGCATTTCCTGAAGCCCAAGAAAGTACCACGGGGCCTTGGAAGGATTTGGTGTCTTCACACTGGAAGCAGGCTCTTCCAGTGGAGCGGGAAGAAAAATCGCCCAGACAAGAAGCAGGGCTGAAACTGCCACCATACAGATTAGTTCGGTGTAGACGAGATCCGGCCAAACAAGCACTTTCTCATCATTAACCTTCTCAACGACCGGCAGCCCCTGCCTGATCCGCTCGTCATTCACGACAGCCTGCTTTGTGGCAACCCAGGTGAAGAACGCAAGCAAATAGACAAGCCCAACAATCGGCACGTTGTCTGGCTTCATGACGATTGCGGCAAAGTTTTCATCGGCCATCGACAGCCCCAGCAGCAACAACGACACGTTGAAGACCGTCCAGGCGACCATCGGCTGCACAAAGAACTTCCGGAAGACAAACAGCACCACCAGAAATGCAGTCGTACCCAGGGTGTAAAGCACCGGGCCAGACAACTGGTTCACCAGTCCGCGAATAGCCTCCGGCAGAACCGGGACCATAGTCGCCGAGCCAGAAAGCGCAAGACTGGCAAGAATCATCATCACACCGGCAAACGACGCCCAGAACACGGCCCAGCCGGCCTGCTGCTGCCGTCGCCACATGATCATCGCAGCCACGCCGTTCATGATCGCCAGAAAGGTGTAGTAACCCCCGAGAAAGCCGGCGACGTCGCTGAGAAAAAAGCCGTTTGAGTGCATGGAACGCTATCCGCGTAGGGTGATCTTTTCAGGTGGAGCCGCTTAAAGAGGCCCGCTGATACCGCCGTCTTTCCGAACCCGCCAAAAGTGAATCGCCAGCAACAATGCAACCGCCAAGGGGATGGCAATGCAGTGCAGAACATAAAACCGATTCAGCGTCTCTTCACCGACGAACCGGGCCCCGAGCAGACCAAACCGGGCATCAGAGCCATCCGTAATCATGTCGATGCCGCCGATCGTCAGCAGTTGCTGGCCGGGCCCCTCATACCCCAGGATGGGTGTTGCCCGAGCCATGTTCGAGCCGACCGTGATCGCCCAAATCGCAAGCTGATCCCAGGGCAACAGATAGCCTGTGAACGACAGCAGCAGCGTGAGCAGCAGAAGGATCACCCCAACAACCCAATTGAATTCCCGAGGTGGCTTGTAGCTGCCCGTCAGGAAGACACGGTACATATGGAGCCAGGTGGTGATGACCATTGCGTGAGCCCCCCACCGATGGAGCTCTCGCAAGATGCCGAGACTTGTCACGTCCCGAAGCGCCAAGATGTCATTGTATGCCCACTCCAGCGTCGGGCGATAATAGAACATCAGCAATACGCCGGTGACGGTTTCAACCAAGAACAGGAAGAAGGTCACGCCCCCCATACACCAGGTGAACGAGAGAGCGATCCCCTGTTTTTTGATCGAGACGGGGTGAAGGTGGAGAAAAAAGTTCGTCAACATCACCACGATCCGATTTCGCCTGTCAAGCGGCATCGGATGCCGGAAGATGCTCTTCCAAATCTGCGAATTTCGGATTGTTTCGCCAATCGCCATCGGTGTTGATCCGGCTATGAGAGATTGAGGGCACCCGCTCGGCGGGCAGATGAACTGGTTTACGCTGTGACAAACGACTCGGGATCATTCCATTGCCCGAGTTCTTCCTGGAACGACTTACTCTTGTCGACTTCAAGTTGGCCGTCGTCCGCAATCCGGATCGCATACCGCTCCAGCGGCCTCGGAGCGGGCCCTTCGAAGTTGATCCCGTCCTTGTAGAAACCACTACCGTGGCAAGGACATTTGAACTTCTGCTCAGCCTCCAGCCAGTTCGGCGTGCAGCCTAGGTGGGTGCAAACCGTTTTGAGAGCGTAGATCTGCTGCACGCCCTCAAACTCGCTGTTGACCACCCAGACGCCGTACTGGGCGACGTATTTCGTTTCTACCTTGCCAACCGGAAACCCCTCTTTGCTGCCGACTTTGAATCGGCTCGGGGGTTCGGCCAGCACATTTGGGAAGAAAAATCTCGCAAGACCCAGTCCAAACAGACCGCCGGTCATCGAAAGGGCAGTGAAACCGACCGCCATGAAGGATCCGACGGCATAGCCCAGAAAACCCCGTCGCTCTTCAGTGGCAGCGTTTTTGGCAGGCTTCGTAGCGGCAGGCCTGGCAGGCCGCGGCGGAACCGGACGTGGCGGAGGTTTGGCGGCAGACCGTGCTGGCGGTTTGGCGACGGGGGGAGCTTCGGCCTTCCCAACGGGCCCCGGCTTGGCACCACTCCGGGCAGCGGCGAGGATGCTCGCCGTGTCCCGCTGAACATTTTTTTTGGGACCGGCAACAGGGGCGGCGGGCTTCTTCGCGGGGGCCGGCTTCCCAGCCGCAGCTTTGGCGGCGGGCTGAGGCTTAGCAGGTGCGGTAGCGGCGGGACTGGCAGCAGCCCCTTTGGATCGCGCCATCGCCAGGATGTCTTTGACGCTCGGGCGACCAGCACTGCCGGGCTTGGGGGCGGCCGGTGTTGTCGCAGTCGGCTCGGTGGCCGACTCTGGTGTTTCTGCCTGGGCCGCTGGCTGATCGGCCGGCGTTTCAGGTTCTTTTGCCGCCGCTTTGCCTTCCCCGCGGGCGGCCGCAAGAATTTCCGCTACTGACATCTTTTTCTTGTCAGCCATGAAGCACCCTCACCCGTTCAGTCCGCAACTGGCTTGTCAGGAGACCGGCCAACAAAAAAACCATCAGGGGAACCTGTGTCGGCATCCGCGTATTTTACGTGGCTTTTCGCCGCATATCGTGGTATCAACAGACGAAAATTAGCAAAAAACCGGGCGATATGCGACTTCGTGATTTTTTTCACAAACTCTCCTCATACTTTATCCGCAGCGCCGTAGGTGTCAACGTCGGCTCTTGGGTGGTTCCGCTCGGAAAACTGCCGCTCGGCAATCTCTGCCGGTCCGGGGTTTCCGAAAACGAGTCGGCCGCCACAATGCAGCCTACGGCAATGGTCGCGGCACGCAGGCCGCTGAATTCCTCTCCTTTGACCGCCGGTGGCTAACTGCGGAGATACAAACAGCATTATGCAGCAGAAACAGCGGGTTTTAGTCGTTGGCAACGGTGGGCGAGAACACGCGATCGCTTGGAAACTTGCCCAGGATGGGGCGGAGGTTTTCACGGCGCCAGGCAATGCCGGGACCGCCCTGTGCGGAACCAACATCGCCGTGCAGGCAACCGACACCGAGGCGATCATTGCAGCCGCCAAAAAGCATGGCGTCGATCTCGTCGTAGTCGGCCCCGAGGCTCCGCTTGTTGCCGGGCTCGTCGATGCCCTGACTGCCGCCGGCATTCGAGCCTTCGGGCCCTCGGCGCAAGCGGCTCAACTCGAAGGCAGCAAGATCTTCTGCAAGGAAATCATGCACGCCGGCGATATTCCGACAGCCATGCATCGGCAGTTTCACTCGATGGAACAGGCGCAGGAGTTTCTTGAGGCCCGCGAAGACGAGCCGGTAGTGGTCAAGGCCGACGGCCTGGCGGCTGGTAAAGGAGTCTTCGTCTGCGACAACCGAGCCGACGCCATCGCCGCCGTCGAGCAACTCCGCTGCGATCCCCAGTTCAGCAAAGCCAGTCGCGGGGTGCTGATTGAAGAACGGCTCGACGGCGTCGAGGTCAGCATTATGGCAATCACCGACGGCCGGACGATCGTCACACTGCCGCCGCTGCAAGATCACAAGGCCGCCTACGACGGTGACGAAGGCCCAAATACCGGCGGGATGGGGGCCTTCTGCCCTGCCCCGTTTGTTGATGACGCCCTCCGCCAGGAGATTGAAGAACGCATCCTTGTTCCGACCGTGCATACCATGCGGCGACGACGCACGCCGTTTCATGGCGTTCTCTACGGGGGGCTAATGCTCACGGCGCAAGGGCCCAAGGTACTGGAGTTCAATGTTCGCTTCGGCGACCCCGAGTGCCAGGCGTTGCTGGCACGGATGGAATCAAGCCTGCTCGACCTGCTCGATGCGGCCGTCGACCGCCGGCTTGGCGAACTAGCCCCACTTCGCTGGAAAACCGGCGCGAGTGTGAGCGTGGTGATGGCATCAGAAGGCTATCCCGGTACGGTCACCGCAGGCCTGCCAATCCGCGGACTCGACCAGGCAGCCGCACTTGCCGACGTCGAGGTGTTTCATGCCGCGACGAAAATCGACCCTGCCGATCCGCACCAGGTGCTTGCAACCGGTGGACGGGTGCTTGCCGTCACCGCCACCGGAAATTCACTGGCCAGAGCCAAATTGCGAGCCTACGAGGGCGTCCGCACAATCCGTTGGCGGGGTGGCTGGTGCCGCAAGGACATCGCCGACAAGGGACTTCGGCACGAGCGGGAGCAGGCCGCCAACGCTGACACTGATTCAGCTCTCCCCGCTTCCGCTCCGCCTGAGGCAACGTCATGAGGCTCGGTGTCGGGATCATCGGCCTCGGCAATCGCTGGGAGGGCCGCTACCTGCCCGCAATCCGCTCGCTGGCCGACCGTTTTGAGGTCCGGGCTGTCTGCGAGCAGGTCTCCCATCGGGCCCACCGCGCCGCCGCTGAACTCAATGCAGTCGCCGCTGACGGCTTTCGCGTGATGGCTGGCCGCGATGACGTCGACGCCCTGCTCTACCTTGCTGATCAATGGTACGGCCCCACCCCAATTCTTGCGGCCTGTGATGAAGGTAAGGCGATTTACTCGGCCGCATCGCTACCCAGGCCCCGCGGTGAAATAGACCATCTGCTCGCCCGGGTAGAACAGTCGGGCATTGCCTTTATGGCAGAACTGTCGCGGCGGCACGCCCCGGCAACGGTGCGGCTCAAAGAACTCATTGCGACCAGACTTGGCCCGCCCCGAATGGTGTTCTGTCATCAGCGTGTCCCCCACCCCCCCGGCGACAACCGGGACGAAGCAGAACATGTCCGCCGCAATCTGATCGAAATGATCGATTGGTGTTGCTATGTCATCGACCGCCCGCCGTCCAGTGTGGTCTCGGTTCGGCACGCAGCTTCGGAGCGACAGGCTGCAAATGACTACCAGATGATGAGTCTCGACTTCTCCTCAGATGCGACGCCAGGGACAGGGCCGCTGGCGCAGATCAGTAGCGGCCAATACATTCCCGCCAACTGGGAAGAGGCAATCAGCTTTCGTCCACCGGCCGCCTTGCAGGTGGCCTGCGAAAGAGGCATCGCTTTCATCGACCTGCCGACTGGACTCGTCTGGTTTGACGATGCCGGCAGGCATCAGGAATCGCTTGAAAGCGAGCGACCGGTTGACGAGTCGATGCTGCTGCAGTTCCACCGGGCCACCACCAGTCTGGTCCGGCGGATTGGTGGCCTTGGCGACATGGTGCGGGCGTTGCGAATTCTCGAGGCAGCGGCCGTCAGCCAGGAAAGCGGGAACCGGGTTTTCCTTGGGAATGACTAACAGCAGCCCTACGCGACTCGATCAATCACTCACTGAGAGCTGCCACCACCAAATCACCGATCTCACTGGTTCCATGCCCCATCCGCCCGGCTGCCTGGCTTTGCATCTTCGTGCCAGTGACCGAGGCCACCGCCCGGTCGATTCGGGCTGCCGCCCGAGGCTGGCCCGAGTGCTCCAGCAGCATCGCCATGGCGTTGATCGCTGCGATTGGGTTGATGACATTTTTGCCGGTGTACTTCGGGGCACTGCCGCCCATCGGCTCGAACATGCTCACCCCGCCGGGATCGGGGTTGAGGTTCCCGCCGGCAGCCACCCCCATGCCTCCCTGCAGGATGCCGGCTAAGTCGGTGATGATGTCGCCGAACATGTTGGTCGTCACGATGACGTCATAAGCCTGGGGGTCCTTCACCATCCACATGCAGCAGGCATCAACGTGGTTGTAATCGGTGGTGACGTCGGGATAGTCCCGGGCCACCTCTTGGAAGGTTCGCCACCAGAGGTCATGCCCAAACGTCAAGACATTCGTCTTGGCGACCAGGGTCAGTGTTTTCTTCGGGCTGTTCCGCCGCCGCGTGTACTCAAACGCCCAGCGGATGCATCGTTCACAACCCTTCCGGGTATAGACCGCCTGCTGGACGGCCACTTCGTCCGGGGTTCCTTTCTTGAGAAATCCACCGACGCCGCAATAGAGGTCTTCGGTGTTTTCGCGAACGACGACGAAGTCGATGTCATCCGGTCCCCGTCCTGCCAGCGGGGTCTCGACACCCGGCAGCAGTTTGACCGGCCGGAGGTTGATGTATTGGTCAAGCTTGAATCGGAGTTCGAGGAGCAGTCCCTTTTCGAGCACTCCCGGGGCTACGTCCGGATGGCCGATCGCCCCCAGAAAGACGGCATCCTTCGACCGCAGCAATTCGAGGCCACCCTCTGGAATGATTTCTCCCGTCCGCAGGTAGCGATCACCGCCCCAGTCAAGCGGCTCGACAGCGTAGGCAAAGCCCTCTAACTGGGCGACCGCTTCGAGCACTTTCAGCGCCTCTGCGGTCACCTCTGGACCGGTCCCGTCTCCAGCAATCGTGGCTATGGCAAGGGGTGATGCAGACATGGGGAATCTCCTCGGGGAAAGATGCTGAACCTACAGCCCCGAGGCAATTCCGCAAGCGATTCGCTGCAGGCAGGAGAAAAAGCAGCGCAATGACCAGACACGATCAGGGCCCGTGGGCTGGCCTCGCCACCTCAGTCAGTTTTGGCTGAATGAGAAAGACTTATTCGGCTTCGCACCGAGCGGGTTTCGTAGGAACCGCTGGCGGCAGCCCTCGCAAAGGTCAAAGCGAAGCGAGCGGGTGCCATCATCGAGGAAAGCGGCTAAATCCTGCTCCTCCATCCGTTCAAGCAGGTCGTGCATGTTTTCGAGGTGATCGTCGCACGCTCCGACGTCATCCCCGTCACAGCCTTCGTCGGGTTCCCCTTCAACCGCCGGGAACACTGAAATCTTGACGACATGTCGCAGGCCGACATGCGGGTCGATCGGTCGTTGACAGAGATCACAGGAATAATGCAGCACTGGTCGCCTCCGAGCCTCTTTGGTGGGGAGCGGTCTGTCGCCGATTCCGGCGGCGGTGAGCAGAACAATTCATCATGCCTCACCACCTCCGGAGTTTGACGGCATCTTACAAGAAAGGCAAGTCTTCAACCGCCGCTGTCATTCGTGGCCATCATCGCAGCAGAGTACAGCCCGACGAAAGCCCCCATGGGCAGGCAGTTTCTCTGCTGCTCGACTCCCGCAGCCGGCAAACTGGCATTTGGCAGCCATCGTGACGGAGCGATAGACTGAATAGGCGGTGGAATCTTCCGGGCCTCCCGACGCGAAATCACGGTCAGCGACGATGGCAACTGCAGCTCACTTTTCTCCGTTCGCGCCCGCGACGCTTGGGCTGAGCGTATTGGTACTCAACCGCTCTTTTATGGCGGTTCAGGTAACGAACGTCCGTCGGTCGCTCACGCTGCTGTTCCGGGAACTGGCCGAGGTCGTTCACATCGAGGAGGGTCGATTCTCGGCCCATTCGATCGACTCGTGGCGAGAGCTTTCAGCCATCGAAGCCCTCGACCGGTCTCCCGACCAGGACTGGATCAGGGCGGTCGGCTACGAGTTGCAGGCACCCCGCGTGATCCGGCTACCGCACTGTGACCGGCGGCCGCGGCATGGCCTTCGATTTAACCGACGAAACGTGTTCGCTCGCGATGCCAACCGCTGCCAGTATTGCGGCAAGAGTTTTCCCACCAGCGAACTTTCGCTTGACCATGTGCTGCCGAAAAGCCGGGGCGGTCCCACCAGTTGGGACAACATCGTTTGTGCTTGCGTCGCCTGCAATGTCCGCAAGGGCGGCCGCACACCGCGGGAGGCCCGGATGCAACTCGTCCGTCAGCCAAGAATGCCAAAGCGCAGTCCACTCATGGCAGTGAAACTGCACAACCCCAAGTACGCAAGCTGGAAAAACTTCGTCGATCAAGCCTATTGGCTGGCCGACCTCCAGCAATGATCTGCGACTGCCTCGATCCGCTACTAGCAGAGCGGCTCTTTCTTCTCGGTGATCACGGGCAGCTGTGGTGACATCTCGGCATTGAGCTGGGTGAAGTCCTTCCACTCTGCCGGCAGGTTATCCTCGTGGAAGATAGCCTCGACGGGACATTCCGGCACGCAGGCCTCGCAGTCGATGCACTCGTCGGGATGGATGTAGACCATCTGGTCTCCCTCGTAGAAGCATTCGACCGGGCAGACAACAACACAGTCCGTGTACTTGCAGGCGAAGCAGGGCTCAGCGACGACGTGCGTCATGGTGGGGTAACTCCTCGGTTGAAACACTCTGAACATACTGGCGGTCGTGCTGACGTCCGCCCCGGCATTCAGCCGGACCGCAAGACCCTGGGTCGTCTGTAACGATTAGGGCAGTGCTGCGGGCAGCGGCATCGTAGGAGGCCGTTTCTGGACTGTCAACGAAAGGTCAATCGGCCTCTGTGGGCACTTCCCTTCAGTATTCGCACCGCGACCGCTAGAAGAATCACCCTGACCGCGGTTCGGCCTTGGTGACTCGATCGCTTAATGGGTATATTTCAGGGGGCAAAGGCACCTGTGCCGTGGAGTAATCGGCATGACAAGTGATCGCGACACCCCAAACGGGTCATACTGCCCGCCAGCCGACTGGCAGCTGGTTGAGGCCTGTATCGCCGGCACTCCCGGGGGTTGGGATCTTTTCATCAGGCGGTTTGGACGGCTGATTGCCGAGGTCGTCTCCCGGACCGCAACCCGCCGGCAACGGGGCCTCTCGAACACCGACCACGATGACCTCGTTGCTGAGGTTTTCGCCGAACTGCTCGCTCGTGATGCCGCGGCACTCAAGATGTTTTCCGGCCGCTCGACGCTGACAACCTATCTGACGGTCATTGCCCGCCGGGTGACTGTTCGGCAGCTCCAACGCCAGCTGCGGTTGATCGTCCCTGCGGCGGAGGACGATGCCGCCGGCAATGCTCCGGATAGAGGACCTTCGGCCACTGAGGCAACCGCTCAGCAGGAGGAACTCGACCACTGGCTCGCGCGTTTGGAGAAAACAGACAAGGTTCTCATACGGATGCACGACCTCGAAGGACATAGCTATAGCGACATCGCCCGGGCAACCGGCATTCCAATCGGATCGATCGGCCCCCGACTCTCTCGGGCACGAGCCACCATCCGGCAGTTCCGCGACGAAGACGAAGGACGCGATGATGCGGCCCCATCGGCCTGAGAGACCGATCGGCTCCTCTGTCAACCACCGACCGGTGTTATCGTGACCGCAGGATCAGCCAGATCGACAGGCTCGTAGCCTTCATAGGCTGGCATCTGCCAGAGCTGGCCGGGATCGGTGGTGGCCGCATTGATGACGAGGCTGGTCAGTTCCAGCGTGAACTCAACGCCCGACGCCGGCCACGACACCTCAACCAACCTTGGCAGGGCCGCGCCCGATGTCGGGTCGACCCGATGCCGCGAGGTGCGAACGCTGGCAAGCCGCTCGCCGGTGCCCGTGAACAGGTGCTGCTCCTCGACCAGACCGGTCGTCGCATGCAGCAGAGTTGACTTCAGCAGCGGTCCGTCCGGCGACTCGATGGTGCTGCGAATTTCCAGCCGGCCGTCAGCAGTCAGGAACGGGCCTTCATGCCGGTCGTTGGGGCCAAATCGCACCAGCCCGAGCAGTTCCGGCATCCAGTCGGCCCGAATCGGCAGCAGCCGGCGAGCTGAAGACTGCTCATAGCGATCATGCTGACAAAAGAGCATGATCGGCGGCTCATGCCGCCTGATCCAAAGCCAAAAGAGATCGTCATTACTGCCCAGATCAAGCTCGTTGCCGGTCAGTGAGGTCTGGGCACGCAGCCGGAACCGCCGGGGCGGCTCACAGGCAACCTGGGCCGACAGCCGCGGCACCCCCGGTACTGACAGCACGGCCTGAGAGGCCATGTAACTGCGAACGCGGTGGGTGTTGTCCTCGACGGCGGCAATGATCTGCTCCCGTGTCGGGTTGGCTGGCAGCGTCCGCGGTAGGGGCATGATACCGACCTGATAGCCTCGCAACACACCCGGGCAACTCGCCCCACTCCCGGCGACCACCAATAGCACGGCGACAAAGGCGAGTCTGACCCGCCAGCCGGAACTGGGAGAGGCCTTTCCGGATGCCGTCATGCCTCACCTCCCGACCAGAGCAGGCCAGCCAGCCGCTCCTCGACCGCCTGTCGTTCGGCTGGCTCGGGCACCGCGACCACCACGGTGAAGTCACAGTCCCGTCGACGACAGGAGAAGACGACTGTTTCCAGAGCCTGGTCCTCGCCCCCCGGTTCTTCCTCCTGCCCCGTTGCCGGCTCTGCCGGATCGGCGAAACGCAGCACCCGCCGCCGCACCAGTTGGAGTGCCAGCAGGTACCGCAGCGGTGCATCGTCGGGTTCACTGCCGAGCGCCTCAAGCGTGTCGAGCAGGATATCGACCGGAGCCAATTGGACACCCTTCTCCTCCGCCTCTGGCACAACACTCCGCCACCAGGCGAGGGTATTGTCCGGGGGTCCAGGCCAGGCAGCGGCAGACCAGTCAAGCCGCAACAGACTGCCGCCGTCGCGAACGAGCGCTGAATAAATGGTGTCGCCTGCAACAAAGGACGCTTCTGTACTTTGGCAGCTGCTTCCCGGTCGTTGGAGTTTCAGATCCATGGGCCGATCCGGGGCTGTCAATTCAGGGGCTGTCACGAGCGGTGGAAACGGCCCTTTATGGCCCTGCTGCACGCAGGAAAACCCAAGGAGCCGATGTTTTTCGCGGGTCGCTGCGGCTGCATCCGGGCAGGCAGCGGGATGCCGACCGTTCAGGCGGGGGAGATGTATCGCGCCTGCGAATCCTGTCGCAAGCCCTGGTTGGCAGCGCCGGCCATCGCGAACAGTCTGCGCAGTCCGGGCAGCCTGCGCAGCCTCAGCCCGCGAGCAAAAGACGGACAACTTCCAACAGCCCGCCATCTTCATGACCGGCCACGACCCGGTCGGCCGCCTGTTGCACCTCGGGACGGGCGTTCCCCATGGCCACGCCGAGTCCAGCTCCCTCGATCATTGGCAGATCGTTGCGGTCATCGCCGACAGCACAGATCGCTTTCGGCGGAATACCCCAGCCCGACGCCAGCCGCCGCACGCTCGACCACTTATCGACTCCAGCCGGAGCAATTTCGCAGAGCCAGTCTCGGTACCGCGGGCTCTGGATGGTGTGGAGCGACAGGTCCGCCGGGAACGCCGTCGCCAGTTGCGTCTCAAGCAGGTCCATCGCGTCCCGTGGCCCCATCGCAAAACCGGCAAAGACGTCGGTCGGTGGAGACCGGTGGAGATCCGGATCGACATGGGCCAGTTGCCGATTGCAATTGAGATATTCACCGAAGCCGGTCGGCCGGCCAGTGGCGTCAAGGCTCTCAAGCGTCCGGCAGTGAAAGTCAAAGCCCTGACCATAGCTGTCGGTATAGACCACCGGTTCGTGGCCTGCCGCGACAATGGCCGCAACAACTTCACTGAGCAGACTGGCCGGAAAACCCGCCCGAAACAGCGTGCGGTGATCACTCGGCTGCTTGACAAGCCCACCCGAGGCGGTCACCAGCGGACCCTCAAGGCCCAGTTCAGCCGCGATGGGCAGGACGTCACGGTAGCGGCGACCGGTTGCCAGCAGCACCTGGATGCCAGCGGCCTGCACCTGCCGGACTGCCTCGCGGGCGGCAGGCGTCACCTGGTGCTGGCCGTCAGTGACGGTGCCATCAACGTCGAGTACCAGGAGTTGAAACGAAACAGTCACGTCCGTGTTGGGGCCGGAAGGAAAACAGTGCCAGCAGTGAAGGTCACTGCCGTTATGATAGCGACGGAGGTAGCCTGATGACCGACGTACCCAATCATCCATTTCTCCCCGTGACCAAAGCGGGGGAAATTCCAGCTGGCGAGGGCCGCACCTTCGAGGTGGCTGGCCGCCTCGTGGCGGTCTTTTTCGATGGCAGCGACTACCATGCCATGGACGACCTCTGTCCGCACATGGGGGCATCACTCGGTTCCGGCCCTCTTGTCGATGGCGTTGTCACCTGTCCCTGGCATGCCTGGCGGTTCGGCGTCTGTGATGGTGCCTGGTGCGACAACCCAGCCCTCAAGGTCGATGTCTTTCCCACCCGGCTGGCTGGCGACATGGTCGAGGTTCAGGTGCCGCCGGCCGAGCGGTGCTGAGCAGCCGGGGCTGCGGAGCCGTCAATCATCTGGCGGAGACGCTCAGCGATTCGCCGGGAGCAAGCACCTTCGACTCGGCCAGCCCGGCCGCCTGTACCCGGTCGGCCCAGGCTTTTGGATCCTGCTCGATTGGCGGCCAGGTGCTGTAGTGACACGGCAGCACCAGCCGGGGCTTGAGCAGGCGGATCGCCTCCAGCGAGTCGTCCGGCCCCATCGTGAACAGATCACCAATCGGCAGGATGGCCAGATCGAGTCCCCGGCCCTGCCCGTCGGGCCGGCCGATTCGCTCCAGGTCAGAAAACAGGCCGGTATCGCCGGCAATGAAAATTCTCACGCCCCCCACATCGAGCAGCCAGCTCGCGGCTGGGCCGCCGTAGCTGCCGTCGGGCAGGCTGGATGAATGGTGGGCCAGTTCCATCTTTGCCCGGCCACCCGGCACGGCAGTCGCCCCGCCGAGGTTCATGCCGGTCACCTGCTCGACCCCCTGGCCGCTGAGCCACTGGGCAATCTCAAAGGCACAGAAGACCGGGACCTTGGTTCGCTTTGCAATCGCCGCGCAGTCGGCCAGATGATCGAAGTGGGCGTGCGTCAGCAGGATTGCGTCGCAGGCGACATCCGCCGCCTTGAACGCCGCGGTCGGGCAATCATCGAAGAACGGATCGACCAGCAGGACGCCGCTGCCGGTATCGATGAGAAAGGTCGAATGCCCGCTCCAGGTCACGGTGACTGCCATCAGTTTTGCTCCAGCGGAAGATGATAAATGGTGTGAGGAAGTTTCGAGGGAACTTTGCAAACCGCCGGTGCCAAATGGCCACTGGCTTCCAGAAAAGCAGCCTCGCCAAAGCTGCGGAGGGCTTTGGGCTGGTCAGCCCTCGGGCCGCAGCCGCTTCATCATCAGTTTCTTGTAGGCTTCGACGCCCGGCTGGCCGTAGGGATTCGTACCGACCAGCCGCCCTTCGACAACGGTGGCGAGCATCAGCATCTGCAGCAGCTGGCCAACGGTGTGCTCGTCAATCCGCGGCAGCTGAATCGTCGCCGTCGGCCGCTTGACCGAAGCATAGGCCTCATTGGTTCCATCGGTCGCAGCGGCAAGCATCGCTGGCCAGGTGGTGCCGATCAGGTCGTCGAGCTGATCCTCGTTGCCGTCCGAGCCAGTCAGCGGCGGCAGGGCCAACGGATCGCGACGGGGCTCTCCAACGCAGAGGTTGGTGACCAGCTTGTCACGGCGACCGTCCTGATGCTGCTGGCCTCGCGAGTGAAGGTCGCGAGTAGTGACCGCTGTCAGCGGCGTCGCCCCCTTCTCGTCTTTGCCAAGGCTTTCCGAGAGCAGCTGGTCGTACCAGAAGCCGACCGACTCAAGCTGGTTGCTCCAACTGGAGAGCACCCGAATCGTGGCATCCATTCTGGTTTCGGCCAGGTGCGAGACGGCCACATATTGCAGCACCGGGTTCTCGGTCGGAGGAGCCTCGCGGAATCGCCGCGTCATCGCTGCAGCCCCCTCCAGTAGCCGCACCACGTCGATGCCGACGATCGATGCCGGCAGCAGGCCAACCGCCGTGAACACCGAAAAGCGGCCGCCGACCCCGTCGGGAATGCCAAAAACATCTGGACAGCCGAGGGTCTGGGCCAGGCTTGCCAGCTTGCCACTGGCGCCGGTGATTGGCACCAGCCGCTCGGCCAGGCGGGCGGGATCGTGCCCCACCGCGTCGGCCAGTTCCCGTAGGAACAGCCGGGTGGCAACAGCCGTCTCGAGCGTGCCGCCACTCTTGCTGACCACCAGCAGGGCCCACTGGGTCAACAGGTCATCGGCATCGGCCCGCTCAGCTGGAGCCAACACATCAAGCAGCCCCTGCGCCGAGTCGTTATCGATGTTGAAGCCTTCAAACGACAGCCGGGGCCTGCCCCCCCGCTCACCCCGAGACAGTTCGTTGTGGAAAGGATGGCAACACGACTCGAACAGGGCCCGGGTGCCCATGTAGGAGCCACCGATGCCGAGCACCACCACGCGGTCGACCGCCTCGCGCAGCCGCTTTGCGGTCTGCAGGATTGCAAACAGCTCGCTCTCGGGCCGGCTGGTGCCGTAGTCAGCAAGCAACCGCTCGGGCAGGTCGATGAAAGCTGGATCGAGCGGCTCGGGGCCAGCCTGGCCGCTCCGCCAACGGTCGAGATCGGCCAGGCTGTCCGCCCGCGCCTGCTCCAGCGGCCCGGTCAGGCCATCAAGATCAGCCTGTGTGATACCACCGGTGGCCAGCACTGCAGCGGCGTCGTAGGCAATCGGATCGTCGGGGGGCGTGGGGCGAACATTGCTCATCAAGGGGTACTCATTGGAGGGTTGCAGGCGGGACCGCCCCGGTGGCGGTGGTAGGATCGTTTGCTGGCGGCAGTGCGGGTGACGGGCCGTCGAGCAAAACCTTACCGGAGGCGACGATGGCTGAGCAACTCTTTCAGATCACCAACACGGTCGCGCTGCTGGCCTGGCTGCCGCTGCTGGTGTTGCCCGGCAACCGGTTTGTCACCGGCACCCTCTGCCGCCGGTTCGTGCCGGCTGGTCTGGCGGTCTGTTATGTCGCAGTGATCGGCTGGAAGCTCGCCACCGGCGGGCCACCCCCGGGCGATGTCATGACGATCGCCGGCCTCCGTCAAGCCTTCGCCGACGATTTCGTCTTCGCCGCCGCCTGGACCCACTATCTCGTGTTCGACATGGTGGTCGGCACGGTGATCGCCCGCGAGGCGGTCGCCGCCGGCATCCCCTGGCCGCTGCGGAGCCTGAGCCTGCTGCTCACCTTCCTCTCAGGCCCGGTCGGCTACCTGCTCCATCTGGGCTTTCGGCTGCGATGGCAGGAGACGCCTTCCGCCGCCCCCCTTGCAGATGCCTCCGTCTAAGCCGACAACTGTGCCGTTGGCCCCGCCCGCCGAGGCCCCGCCCTGCCCCGTTTCCCGGAGACGCCACCATGACCGAACACGACCTGATCCGCGACCTGGCCGAAAAGAACAACACCAAGATCGTGATGCTGGTGGCTGACGGCCTCGGCGGCCTGCCGACCGAGCCGGGCGGGAAGACTGAACTGGAGACCGCCGCGACCCCAAACCTCGACCGGCTGGCAGCGATCGGCACCAGCGGCTCAAGCCTGCCAGTGCTGCCGGGCATCACCCCCGGCTCGGGGCCGGGACACCTGGGCCTGTTCGGCTACGACCCGCTGGAGTTCAAGATCGGCCGTGGGGCCCTCGAGGCGACCGGCATCGGCTTTGAACTCGGCCCCCACGACGTCGCCGCCCGAGGCAACTTCTGCACCCTCGACGCAAGTGGCCTCATCAGTGATCGCCGGGCCGGCCGGATTCCCTCTGAGGAGAGCTTTCAGGTCGTCGAGAAGCTGCAGGCGGTGGCTATCGACGGGGTCGAAGTTTTCGTCAAGCCGGTGAAGGAACACCGCTTTGTCGTCGTCTTCCGGGGGCCGGGCCTCGACGGCCGGGTGGCCGACACCGATCCGCAGGCGGTCGGCGTGGCACCGCTCGATCCCGAGCCACTCGATCCGGCTGCCGCCCGCACCGTCGAGGTGGCCAAGGAGTTTGTTCGGCAGGCCCGCGAACTGCTCAAGGACGAACCCAAGGCCAATGGCCTCACCCTCCGCGGCTTCGCCGCCAAGCCGGCATTGCCGACCTACGAGGAACTCTACGGCCTGCGGGCAGCCGCCATCGCGGTCTATCCGATGTACAAGGGGCTGGCGAGCCTCGTCGGCATGAAATTGGTCGGCACACCACAGACGCTGAGCGAGGAAGTCGACCAGTTGGCCGCCTGCTGGGACGACTACGACTTTTTCTTCCTGCACTACAAATACACCGACTCAACTGGCGAGGACGGCAACTATGCCGAGAAAATCAAGCGCATTGAGGACCTCGACGCAATCATTCCGCGGGTCGAGGCCCTCAAGCCCGACGTGCTGATTGTGACGGGCGACCATTCGACTCCGAGCCTGCTCAAGAGCCATTCTTGGCATCCAGTGCCGACGCTGCTGGTGGCCGACAACTGCCGGCCCGACGGCCGTACCGCATTTGGCGAGCGGGACTGCCTCGGTGGCGGCCTCGGCCAGTTTCAGGCCAAGCACCTGATGCTGCTGGCAATGGCCCACGCCGGACGGCTGGGCAAGTACGGCGCCTGATCAGCCTGTTGCCGGCCAACCGACAGCGGCCGTCCGCTCGGGCCTGCTCGCGCACGCCTGCCCGCTGCAGACCTCTTTTCCGAATCGATTGTGGCACAGCGTCGGACAGCGCCGCACCCTGTCTCGGAGCTACTCTGTGGTTTTCGAAATTTCTTCAATTGAACAAACACAAACCGGCCTCATATTTCAGATCGGCAGCCCTCACGAACCGTTCTGAGTGCCTCCTGCCGAGACGTCCTGAGATGCAGCGACCAACCGCTTCTTCACCCTTGGGTTCGGCCAAACAACTCAGCCGCTTTCCTCACACTGTTTCCGTCACGGCTTGACGAACTACTAGTCGCCCCCCTAGAAGGACGCCTGAGCGCCGCATTCTTCGAATGTTGTCAAGGAAGTTGGCAACTGCCGTTTGTTCTGTGTCTGAAACATGGCTGCCATGCCCCGATCGCCGGCCCAACTCACGATCGCAAATTTCAACCGTCAGACGCTTGCCGATCTGCTACGGCCCGTGCTCAATCAGGCGTTGACGCAGGGCATGGTCGGAACGGAGGCGGTGCTCGACTTCGTTACCGAGGCGCTCAGCAAGATCAGCGACCGTGAGATCAATACCTATCTCAATCCAGTGACCGGCAAACTTCGTGGCGGCCTGGAGATCCGTATTGAAGAGACCCTCGTGATGTCGGCGAAATGGCGGGACTGGGAGGCACGCTACGGGGACGAGGTCTGGATGCTTCGCCGCAGCGGCCGGACGGTCAAGAAGCGGGATTTCCTCAAAAGCCTGATCCTCAGTTCATGGCGATCGATGCAGAAATTGCATGTGATTGAACCTGCTGAGGTCCGCAACCTCGTGCCCGGCGTCCGGAAAGTTTACGACGCAATCTGCAACGTCATTCCCACGGACAACCGGCCGGGTTTAGGAAACACCTACTCCCGGCGATCTCGATGAAGGCCACTCTCGACCGAAACTGAGTGAAAAACATTTCAAAAAGCTTGTGCCTCCTGTAGTCAAGTCAGCTGAGGTCACGGCGGCAGATTGATTTTGCTTCATCGGCTGCTCAGCCTGGTGCTCCCACGAAAACCTGCCCTTTTTTTACAACCTCTATTCGACTGATGAGAACCAGGCCTGTGGATCGAGCCAGAGTGTCCGATCAAGTACCGTACTGCCGTCGGCTGGCCCAACATGCAGTTCCAGGCTTGTCGCATCGGCCAGCGGCAGGTCAATCGTCAGGAGCGGATCGCCGCCGCGGATCACCGGCGAACGGAACACTTCAACGAGCGGATCCTGGGCGGGAGTTTTGCCGCCGGCTTTCACTCGCACCCGCACGCTGCCCCCCTGCCCCGCAGTGTCATCGATGCCCACCGTCGCCGTGAATCGGACTGCAGGCCGGTCGAACCGATAGCGGACAGCCGCCGGCGCATGCAGGCCGATTGCCGTGAAGCCGGTCTGCCCCCGCAGCCGTGGCCAGTCGCCGGAGTAGGTGCATCCCCGGGTTAACGACGTTGCCAAGGCTCCGGCTGCTCCCTGCTCCGGCGGTTCCATCAATGCCAACCTCAGCCGACTGCCACTCGGTTCCACGACTGCGATGGCATCAGCAGGACACACCAGCGGCGCAGCAAGGCCCTTGAGCAGCGGCCGCAGGCTGATCGGACCGTCGCGGGCTTGGCTCACTTGTTCAGCAAAATTCTCACAGGCAAACCGGGTCCCGTCGTCAAGACCAACCCAGCGACCGAGGGCTGCCAGCGAGCCAGCTTCCCGGCCGTCATGATCGGCCGCATCGACAGCACCAAAGTCGATGCCAAGGACCCGATCAATTGGAATCTCAAGTGGTGTCCCGGCGGGGTTCCGTCCAGCAAAACCATCGAGCCACAGAACCAGACCATCGCTGCGGACGGTGGTTGCCGCGACTCGATCGCCGTTGGCCAATGTCACCCAAACGGCTGCATTCCCGATCGTGTTGATCGGTGGACCAATGCGGGAACTGCTGCGATAGCCAGCCACAGCCGCCCGTGGCAGGTCGAGTGTTCCGCACGAAACCGAATCAACTATCACGCGATCAGCCGAGAGTTCTCGCAGCCGGCCGGCCACAACGCCGCCGTCCCGCAACATGACAAACGGACCGACGGGCCAGGGAGGCACGTTCGCGGTCATGACTGCCGGTGGAGCAGACGCCTCTGTCGCCACCAGCCGCTGGCTTCCGCTGACGCTAAGTATGAGGCCCAGGCACAACCGTGTCAGCCAGTTCAACTCGCCTTGCCGCATCATGGTCCGGACTCCCCACGTGTCTCTCCCTCAGCGGCCACGATCGGCAACAGGCCAGCCGGTGTCTGCAGCACCGACACCGCCGCGGCCGTGCCGTACTCCCGGCAGGATGGATCGGCCCACGAACCATCGTCGTGCTGCTCGGCCAGCAGCAGGGCAGCAACGCGGCTGAACCAGGCATCCCAGGCGACAGTGTCGCCGGTCGCCAATCGCCGCTGCCAGCGGGCGGATGCCGTAGCGGCGAGGCCGTACATCCGATACCCGTCGTTGGACTCCTGTTCGAAGGGCTGGCGGTCGAGCCAGGCAAAGCCACGATCGATCACGGCTCCACGCACCCCGGCAAGTTGCAAGGCGAAGAGAGCTGCTGCCGATCGCGGGACGGCACTGGGGCCAGAATCTGCCAGATAGCGAAAGCCGCCGTCGTCGTTCTGCAACTGGCAGATGAAGCCGGTGGCCCGTTCAGCCAGCCGCTGATCGACGTCGACACCAGCGACCGCCAAGGCCCTGATCGCCACCAGCACGGCTGCTGTCACTGAGACATCTCCGTCCTGCGGCAACGGCTGGTACCGCCAGCCACCGCTGGCAGCCTGCGACCGTTCGATCAGCGCTGCCGCCGCCACCAGCTTTGGCCGCAGCCCGCGCGCGGACTGTTCGCCGAGGCACTCCGCCAATGCCAGCGTCGCGAAGGCGTGTCCATACATCGGTCCATGAGCCGCCGCCTCGTTGCCGGCAATCAGCCCGTCAGGACGACAGCAGGCCATGAGAAAATCGGCTGCCCGCCCTGCGGCCACGGCATGGGGTCCAGCGTTCGGCGTACTGCCTGAGCCGAGCAAGGCCAGCAGCCCCTGGGCGGTGACCGCAGCACTGCCACGAAACCCTCCTGAACCCCACGAACCATCCTCCTGCTGGGCCGCCACCAGCCAGTCAAGCCCGCGGTCGCGGGCAGCCTCGATCTGTTCGGCAGTCACCGCCTGCTCTCCCGCAGCAGGCATCTCATCACCCGCGACGGTGGAGGCCATGATCAGGACCGGCAACGCCAGTGAAAGGAGTAGCTGAACAGGTCGAGTCTCGTTCATGGGCCGGCCTGTTCTGAGGGCAATATTTGCTCATTTGACGGTGCCACCAATCGCCCAAGATAGTCACTGAAAGCGGTAGCCGTTGCGGGCGACAGGGTGTGATCAATGGCAATGCGTCCCACGACCGGTCGTGCAGGCGAGGCGAGCCGGCACTTGGGGCCAGCATTCACACCGGCGAAAGGACTGGCGACCACCCCCGGCGTCGTGGTGGCCTTGCCGCCATTGGCTGAGCCGCCGCCCTCTTCGGCCAGACCAGCTGAAGCCGACCCACCAGCCACCGCCAGAGTCCCTCCGTCATCCGCTGCTGCCGGCGGCAGCGCACCGGTCCCTTGCCTTGTAGCACCTCCCTGAGCTTCTGTCCGATCCAGCAGTTCACGATCAAGTTCGCCGGACACGGTTGTCAGCTCGACCACTGTCTGGATGAGTGAATCGGGCATCACCCCGCCAGCAAGGCTGACCGTTTCTGGAATGTCGAGGCCAAGCGACACTACCGTCCCAACCAATTCCCGACCCGCATATGCGGCCCCCCCAGTCGCCAGCGCGAGCCGGTTTGCCCCAATCTGTTCCGGCAGGACAGCAAGCTGGTCTGGCAACGCCGCATCCAGACCGGCATCAAGCAGCACCGCCACCATGGCAGCCATCGAGTCGGCCAGGCTCTGCTGCGTCACCGCTAGCGTTTTCAGCTGCCGCCGGGCCGCGGGCGGCAACTCTGCAGGCAGCAGGCCTGGCTGCCGGGCCAACAGGCGGGCCAACTGGTCGGTTAGCAGCTGCTGCGCTGCGGCCGCCGCTGCAAGTTCCTCAGCTGCCTGTCCCGCCGCCGCGAGCTGCCTCACACCCGCCACCCGGTCGGCCAGCGTTACCCACGACGCCAGCGTTGGCAGTCGGGTAGCAGCCCCGCGGATCATGCCGGCTTCGGCAGTTGCTGGCAGCCGCTCGGCCACCTGCTGAGCCTCGCCCACAACACGCGTGAGTGACGAGTCAAAGGAGTTGGGCTCTGTCACCCGGCTACAGGCTATCAGGCGGGCAATCAGCTGGCGGGTAGCCGCCGTGATTTCGGGCGGCGTCAACGGTGGTAAGGATTGTGACACCGCCGGCAGCGACGTCGTCACCGGCGGCCAGCCGCCCACCGCCGGCGGCAGCTGCCGGATCACCGCGGTCCGCCAGTCCGCCGGGCCATTCCAGGCAGAAAGAAACAGGCTGATCCCCACGACCAGCCCAAACAGGAACACTCTCAGGCCGACGGTCGGCCAGCTTTCGGGGTGCAGCTCTGCGGCAGCCTCGTCAGCCCGTTTGAGTGCAAGTGCCGCAAAGTCAGCTGCCGCTGAAGCGGCCGGTTCAGCCGATTGACCCGTAGCGTCGAGGAAGCCCACGGCAGCCGAGATGGGAGAACCGACCAGCGACTGTTCCCAGCGGCGGGCGATCGCCAGCCGCGTCGGCCACCAACCGGCACGCCCGCGTTGTCCGGGCTGACGACCAGCCAGACGCCGGGCGGACCAGACCACAACGCCAATCGTTGCCAGCCAGACAACACTGCCCCCCAGCCACAAGCGGTCAACGCTCAGCCAGTAGTCGAGACCGGCCGCCACCGTGGCTGCAACAGCCGCCGTGCAGCAGCCAATCCCACTGAACAGCAGCAGTCGATCGACCCCGATCCGCCAGATCGTCCGATCGAGCCGGTGGGCCAGTCTCGTGGCGGCGGGTCCGGTTAAATCAGATTGCATCAGGCCTCCCCCAACTGCGGTCGAGCAGCCCACGGCCACCAGGCGACCAGACAGGCGGCAACCAGCGTTGCCAGCACCAGCTGACGCAGCAGGTGCCACGATTGACCAGAACCGGCCCGGCCAGCCGCTGCCGATCGCTCTTCACCAGCTGGCTGCAGAGGCACAAACCGCTGCGGCCAGTCCATTGCCTCGGCGTCAACGCCAAGCCGCCGCATGAGCGGCGCTGTCGCCAGCCGGCAGAGGTTCTGCCGCCAATAGATCTCGTGCAGATTTCCGCCAGCGGGCAACCGCCCGGACCGCCACCGCCACGTCTCACAGAGATGCCCAAGCACGGTTCCCCTGCCGTGCCGGCCAAGCACGATCGCCGGCGCTGCAGCCTGTGTGCCGACAGCAACGGCGGTGGCCAGCGTCACCGTGGTCGCTCGCAGACTGACGGGCTCAAGCAGTCCATAGGTATGCCCCAATGACGCCGGGACGTCAGGCAGCCAGCCTGAGGTGATGCCAGCCGATCGCGGCATCAGTGCCAGCCCGGTGCCGGTCCGCAGTGGCGGCGAGAGCGGTCCGAGAGCTACTACCGGCAACCAGTTGGCCACCTGACCGACCGCAAATCCAGTCTGTCGAAACCGCTCCCCCGGCAGCCAGACGACTGCCAGCCGACCAGCCGCCAACTGCTGACCAAGCGCTGCAACTGTGGCGGCCGACAGTGCCGGCGGCGATTCACCGCCTGCCGCTCCCGGCAGCCCCAGGCAGTCTCCCAGCCAGACGACATCATGCTCCGCCCAGTCGCCCACGGCGATCGGCTGGTCGGCTGCAAGCAGCCTTGTGGTGACCGTGAACCGCGGATCACCCGCAACGGCCTGCCGCGCAAAGCGATACTCAAACCGTGGCTCGGCATCGACCAGCAGCAGGCTGGCCGGCCGATCGGCAATCGTTGTCGTCGCCTCGAGTAGCCTGGGGAGAAACCCGGGTGTCTCAGCGTTTTCACCAGCAGCCGGAAGGCACCGCAACTGAAGCCGGCAGGGCCCAGGCGGAGTGTCCCTGTCAACCTTCCAGACCAGCCTGACAGTCGCTCCGTCGGTAGCTGCTGCGGCAGCGTCCCCAGCAGGCGGCAGCACGGCCTCCGCCAGCCGCCCCCGCGGCCCGTCGAGGACCAGCCGCGTGGGACTGGTGAGCGCACCAACGCAGCTCACCGGGATCTCCACCTCTTCCCCCGGCCAGCAGAGCGGTGGCAGTTCCGCCTCCACAAGCTCAATGATTGCCTTGCCTACAGCCGGTGCGGCTGCAGCCTGATGATTTTCAACGGTGCTCGGCCGCTGCGGGACCTGCCAGGCCAACGCAACCAAAGCCGCCACCGCAACCGCCCGGCCAAGCCCAGCGGACCAACTGGCCAGCAGGCTTCCATCCCATCCTAGACCTTCCTGTCCAGCGGCAGATCGACCACTCGTCAGCAGGGTCTCGCCAACCAACGCCAGCACTGCCACAACCAGCAGCAGACCGGGGAGCAGCCACATTGACCACCAGCTGGACGGTCGGCCACCCAGCGGTCGGCAGCAGGCAACTGTTTCGCGGATGAGCCCGCGGACATACGGCAAAAAGACCGGCCAGGCGGTCAGGTCACTCCAGCGGCCGGCGACAGAATCGGCCGAGGCCGTGGCCCGCAGGCTCAGCGGAAGGGCCGAAATAGTGACAGCCCCACGGCCCACCGTCCGGCAGACCGCTACGGGAAGCTGCCGTTGCCCTGTGACGGCAAAAACATCCATCCCTTGTGACGGTTCGGGGAGTTTCAGGCCGACCAGCCGATCAATCGTCGGCCCGGGAAGGCTGGCGAGACCATCGGCAGCCGGCCTTCCTGTCCGGTCTTCCTCGAGTAACGCGGGGTTCACAAGCAGTTGGCTCCCACCAGTTTCAGCTACCCCATAAAAAGTTAGCCCGGTTCGGTCAGCAAGAGATGCCCGCCAGCCGGGCCAGTCGGGGCTGCGAAGTGTTTCCGGGCCCAGCATTACAACGGCCACCCCGCCTTTCTCGATCCACTGCCACCAGGCACTTACCTCCGGCGGCAACAGCACGAGGCCATCGCACATGATCAACACGTCGCCGGATCGGCTGGCAGTCATTGCCTCAGGCACAGAGGGCATTGTTTCGGCGGCGAACGGCTTCAGGCCGTCCCCGGTCGCCGCCAGCGCTGCCGCGATCGCTTTGTCTGTCGGATCGTTGCCAGTTGTCGTCTCAGCTGGCTGCTTTCCCGCCACAAGCCAGACACCCGCAACATCACCATGATTGCCAGCCGAGGTGGGTACCGCCGTTCCTTTGACAAGAAAGGGGCTGGCGGCAGTCAGGGCCGCAGCGGCCAGCACCACCATCCGCAAGGCAGGAATCAGCCAGCCAGCGGAAACCGTCAAGACGGTGTTCGCCCGCGCCGCCTCCCGCAGCAGTGAGAAGCCGCCAAAGGCAATTCGAGGCAGCCTGTGGCGGGCCAGCCAGGCCAGCAGCAGGGGGACACCGGCCGCCGCAAGCCAGGGCAGGAGGAGCGGTGCATCAAACCCGATCGTCAGCCCAACGGGCAGCGGCGGGATCATGATGCCCTGCCGTCGCCGAGCCGCTCGGCCAGCAGCCGGTCAACAATCTCGTCGGCAGTGATCCCGTCGGCAGTTGCAGCCAGTGAGCGTACCAGCCGATGCCGCAACACAGGACCGGCAGCCCGCTGTAGATCCTCGCAGCCAACACAGGGCCTGCCGTCGAGTCCTGCCAGTGCCTTGGCGACCAGCACGAGGGCCTGCGCGGCCCGGGGGCCGCCGCCATAGTCGATCAACTGTCCCACCCAGTCGGGAGCCAGCGGGTCCTCCGGACGACTCGCCCGCACCAGCATGATCGCCTGCTCAAGCACCGGTTCGGCGATGGGTATCTGGCGGACCGTCTGGCAGCACGCAGCCAGTGTCTCCCGGTCGATCACCCTGCTGACGGTCCCGGCAGCCGGACCGGTCGTCCGACGGACCAACTCAGTCTCTTCTTCCCGCGATGGATAGCCGATCTGGACCAACATCAGGAACCGATCAAGCTGCCCCTCGGGCAATGGATAAGTGCCTTCCTGTTCAATCGGGTTACGGGTGGCCAGCACATAGAATGGATCGGGCAGCAGGTGGCGGTTGCCGCCGACGGTCACCTGCCCCTCCTGCATCGCCTCGAGCAGGGCGGCCTGGGTCTTCGGAGGTGCCCGATTGATCTCATCAGCCAGCAGAACGTTATGAAAGACCGGGCCGGGCATAAACTCCAGCCGACGTCCTTCGCCAGCAGGTCGTTCGACCAGCAAATCAGTGCCGAGGATGTCGGCCGGCAAAATGTCGGGGGTGAACTGAATCCGGCCGAAGTCGAGATCGGTCGCTGCGGCAAGTGATTTCACAATCAGGGTCTTGGCCAACCCTGGCACTCCTTCAAGCAGGCAGTGGCCGCCGCAGAGCAGCCCGGCCAGCAGCTGATCAATGACCTGCCGCTGCCCGACAACAACAGACGCGACAGCCTCCCGCAGATCGCAGGCAAGGCGATGCACGGTCGCGAGAGCGGTGGCGGCGCGGTCAGGGTCGGCCAACGAAGGGGTGCTGGGCATGATCGTTCCCTCTGTCAGAACTGATCCGATTGTACCGTGCCCGGCTCCTCGCCCGCCGGCTCGAGACACCAGAGCCCCTGCCCCGATTGCACAACCAGCAGCTGGGAACCGGCCACCCTGTCGACGACCGGTGGTTTGCCCGGTGGTTCCGCAATGATTTCGGTCAGCCGGCAGGCTGCCGTCAGGGCGGGTGTTGAGGCGTCGGTGACGGAGTCTTCGACCGGCAGCCAGCAGACCAGCAGCCATTGGGCGGGCTCAGCCGGTGACCGCGAGACCGGCCAGAGCACATGCCCCCCGCAAACCAGCGGCGGCCCGTATGCCAGCTCCTCAGCAGCCGTCGCAAGACCGACAGTTCTCGGTCGGCACGGCGCCGAGGCGTTTCCGCTGAGCAGGCTGAGCCGATCGATTTCGGGAAGTCCCGGACCACCGGCTGCCGGTCGCCGCAGCACAACCAGCCCATCAGCAGTGGCCGCGAGGGCATCAATCGTGAGCCCGGAAGTGGCCGGCCCATCCACGGCTGGCAGCATCGTCTGCCAGCATTCGCTGCCCGTGTCGGCGGTCAGTGCCACCAGCAGGCCGCCCGGCAGGGCGACGACCACAAGGTGCTGCACGCAGGCGACCAGCACCGAATGGTCCGCGGACGACGCGACACCATCCGGAAACGGCACCGAACACTGCCATCGCAGCCCGCCATCGGCAACCGCCAGACTGACCAGTTCCAAGGTTCCGGCAGCCGGATCGGGCCAGGCCACGTAACAGGCCGATGCCGTCGCCGTCAGTCCCGCAGCAGGCAGCGGCAGGCCGGAGGGAAGCTCATACGTCCAAGCCAGCCGTCCCTCGGCGGCCGGAGCGAGATCGAGTACAGCCAGCAGCGGCCCAAGCATTGATCCGGCCAGCGGCCGATCGACCAGGCCGACCAGCCGGCTGGCAGCAATCGTCACCGGTCCAGAGCGAGCGGGCCGATAGGGGGTGGACTGCATCATGGGCCGCAGCCGCGGAAAGAGCGGACCTCCTCCTCCGGGACCATCACCCCAGACAGGCTGGCCCGTTGCCAGGCTGAGCAGATGGAGCCCGTGTTGGCTGCCCACGGCAACCACTCGGTCGGCCTGACTCCAGGTGATGCCAGTCTCCGGGCGATCCCACACCAGCCGCCAACGATCGGTCTGCTCGAACCAGGCCGTTCGCCTGCGGTTGGCCTCGTCAACTGCCTGAACGGCTTCAGCAACAGTTCGGCGGGCTGCATTGGTATCGGCTGCCTGCTGGGCCAGGCTGAACCAGCCCCGCTCAACCAGCTGTTCCCAGCCCGCGGCACGGTTCTCTTCGGCGGCAATGAGTGGCCCCAGCCAGAGCAGGCCAGCCAGCACCATCGATACAAACGTTCGGAAGCGGGAGAGAGGCTGCAAAAAGGTATCTCGAGGCGAATGGATCGCGGTTGTCGGCCGCATCCTCGGACGGCAGATTTTCCAACAGTATGCTAGTCGATAGTGTTTGCTGAAATGTGATTTCCCGCCCACCAATCGTTCCACCGCATGGCCGCAGTTACCACCACTGACGAAGACGATCTGTTCCAAGGGTCCACAATGACCTTTGGAGAACATCTCGAGGAGCTTCGGACCTGCCTGATCCGCGGGGCCGTCGGCCTGGTGATCGGCGTCATCATCGGCTTCTTTGTGGCCCGACCCGTCGTGCATCTGATCGAGGCACCGCTGCGGCGGGCCCTCGGCGATTACTACATCGATCGAGGGCTTGAAGCCTTTGACGCCTGGCAGCCCCGACGAGAAGGAGGTCCTGCCCTCCCCTACTCCCGGGCCGAAGTGGTTGATGCCGTCGAACGGCATGGTCTGTCGTTCGACCTTCGGGAGGTCCATCCTGGCCGACTTCCCGGCGGTCAACAATCGCCGTCTGATGGGAAAGCGTTTGATCTCGATTCCCTTGAGCCAATCCTGCTGTGGCAGCCGCTCACGCGGGACAGCCGGGTCAGCATCACCACCCTCAGTGCTCAGGAAGCCTTTGGCATCTACGTCAAGGCGGCGTTGCTCGTCGGCTTCGTGCTGGCTGGCCCCTGGATTCTCTACCAGCTCTGGACCTTCGTCGCCGCCGGGCTCTACCCGCATGAGAAGCGGCTGGTGCATCTGTTCCTGCCGGTGAGTACCGCCCTGTTCCTCGCCGGGGTCGGCCTCGCCTTTTTCTTCGTCTTCGACTTCGTGCTTTCCTATCTGTTGGCCTTCAACGAATGGCTTGGCCTCGACCCCGACCCCCGCATCAGCGAGTGGCTTGGGTTCGTGCTGATCCTGCCTGTGGGCTTTGGCCTCGGCTTTCAGTTGCCGCTGGTGATGGTTTTCCTGGATCGGCTGGGCATCATCGAAGCTGCAACCTTCACGAGCCAGTGGCGGATGGCCCTCGTGGTGATCTGCATTGCAGCGGCGATCCTGACCCCGGCTGACCCCTACAGCATGCTCTTCCTGGCCATACCACTGGCGGCACTCTATTTCGGTGGCATCGCGCTGTGCCGCTACACGAATGCCAAACAGTAAAAAATGCCGCCCGTGATGGCGGTGGCGAGCAGGTCGGCAGCCGCCCACCAGGCGAGCCGGCGATGCCGGAGGCTGTGGCTACCGGGGACCGGCGGCACCGGGAAACGCAGCAGGGCCTCGACGAAGACCCAAAGGAGCAGTACCAGACTGGAGACGGCAAAGATCAGATGAATGCCCAGGGCCACGCCCACCCCGACCGGCCAGTAGGAACTTGCCGCGGCCCGTACCCGCCAGTCGCTAAGCAGCCGAATATCGATTTCAAAAACAATAATCGCCGCCAGCAGGGCCGTCATGATGAAGATCTGCAGCGCCTTGTGCAGCCGGTACCGCCCCTGCCTGACCATCATGATGCTCAGAGCCAGGACTGGCAGCAGGGCAAAGAGCCCGACCACCACGACATCCATCCCCAGGGATGCCCTCGTTCCCAAAAAGCCGTCGATGCCCGGCAAGGTAGCCGCTGCCGCCTCACTCACTGCCATTGCCACCATCCCATCACACTCCAGACACCCACGGCTCCGCGTTGATACCGTTTCTTGGTCCGCCTGCGGTGATCTGACCCTACGGAACCCTGCTAATCGACGCCAGTCCCACGGCCACCAGTGCGGGCATTTGCGGCATCAGCACTTTTCCGACTACCATCCCGCGACACTCGGCCGAGTGGCGAAACTGGCAGACGCACGGGACTTAAAATCCCGTGGAGAGGAATCTCCGTGCGGGTTCGAGCCCCGCCTCGGCCACTTTGGGCCTGCAAATCCGATGTTGCTGTCGCTGGGTAAAACTCGCTATCTCCTTAGGTGGCTGAGGTACGCCGCCGGCTCGTGGCGATTTGCTTGGCAGGCCTCAACCACTCGACTGGAGCGGTGCATGGACGTGGCAGCAGAACGATACCGGAATCGCAATGTTCAGCCGACCACAGGCTGCAAGCAGAAACTCGCCCCTGTCTGGATTCCCTGGCTGGCTGCTCCCCTCTTCGCCCTCTTACCGCTGGCCGGCTGCTGGCTAGCCGGATTTCTGCACCAGCCGCATCACCAAACCGTTCAGTATCGCCAGGCCGACGGTTCCGCGACACCCATCCCGATGGCGACCATCGCCGGGGTCACCCAACCGCGGTAACGCACTGGTGGTGGCCACGGCTGCGGCAGCGACCAATACTGATTGGTCGACTACCAATTACCGCCGGGTCGCCCCGGCCCGCCGGGCTGTCTGCCGGGCCACCAGAAATCGCCGCAGCCCGCTGACGATGCGTTCCGGCGACTGACTTCCTGAAGCCATGAAGACAGGCGTCTCGCCATCATCAGTCACGATGACCTCAACGGCATCGGGCTCGAGCCGGCCGCCGAGCAGCAGGTCAAGCGAGGCATCGGCCTGCGTGCCATCCGGGTTGGTTGCTGGGAGCGTCGCCACGACAAAGTTCTCTTCGGAGATCGCGTGAAATTCCGGGTCATTGACCAGCGTCGCAGAGCGAATGGCTGCCGTCCGCTCCGGGCTGCCACTGATCACCAGCAGAATCGGCCGCTTGCTCTTGCGGGCGGTGTCGACTGCCTCGCCAAGGCTGGTGAGGACAGGCTGGCCGGCTTCGGCCACTGCCTGCGGTGCGGGCGTCTTGGCAGCGACACGCTTGATCCAGCTGTCTGCTGAAAGCCCTCGATAGCCCTTTTCTTCGGCTACCTTCTCCCCAAAAGAGTTGAGGACAAGAACCGACGGGAAGGTCCGGACGCCGTACTTGACGCAGATCCGCGAGCGTTCGCTACGGACCTCGGGCGTGATGCCTGATTCGGGCAGATCGACCATCAGCAGCACAACATGCTCGTCCGCCCATTGTCCGAAGGCCGTCGTCGCCAGCACCCGTTCCTCAAGTGTGCGGCAATGCGGACACCAGTCGCTGCCGGTGAACAGCGCGAGGACGGGCTTACCAGTTTTAGTCGACTCGGCCAGAGCCTCGTCATAGCTGGTCAGCCAGCCGTCGGATCCGAAAGCGGATGGCGATACGATCAGCCCCGCAGCCAAAACAGCCAGCGACACCAGACGGCCAAAAGTTGACCCAACCGAAACGCTCATCTGCAGACTTCCTCCGTGACACCAATCCACCCAGACTCTCATCGGGTGGCCAACGCCTCTCTCCAGAGGCCCGTCCTTGGGAAACTGGTTGAAACGGTAGCAGTGATCGCCCGACCTGACAATCAACCAGCACGACGCAGGTTGCCCATTTTCACGACGGTCTTTTATTTGCGGCATTTCGGCAAAAAAACGGCGTCTTTTCTGGGCTTTTGCGTGCGGGATCAGCGGCGACACCCACGATAGAACGCGGGCGGGGGCAACTAGCGTGACAGATTCCAAAGAACGCTAAAGCAAAAACGCCGCCCACCGTGAGGTGGGCGGCGCCTTCGCCTAGATGTTCAGGAGAATTTCTCCCGATGTGCTGCTGAGACCATGAATGGCCCGGCAGCCGTGGAACTAAAACTGCCAGATCACGTCGCAGCCGCCGTAGAACTGATCGTTCTTGTCGTTCAGGCGACCGTAGGGCATGGTCCCTGGGCCGCCGTTGCCACGATCCAGCCAACCCTGGTCAGCGGAGAACCAGTCGTACCGCAGTTCCGGACGGATGACCAGGTTGTTCCCAACCAGATAGTTGAGACCCCAGGTCATTGCCCAGAGGTTACCGGTGTAGCCGCCAACTCCGGGTGATCCGTCACGGAGGCCGGACACGACGCGGTAACCATTGTTATCACGGAACCACTCGAGTCGCAGGCCACCGATCAGATAATCGGTGAAGTTGTAGAACAGGTACTGGTTCACGCCGTACCAGTACGCCGAGCCCGGCTGATTGCCCTGAGGAGCATAGTACCCATCCGGACCAACAGCATTCTGCTGGGCTGGATCATTGGCATATGCCGCATAACCAAAGTCACTCTGGTACACGTAGGTGAGCTTATCGGTAAACTCATTGGTGTACACGACGCTGGTAACGGTCCGGTTCCCGATGAAGTCATCGCCACTAATCGGGTCCACACCGCCATTGGCCTCGTTGCCACTCGAGTTGGCAAGGGTGAGTGCCTGAGTTCCATCAGAGCTCGAGAACGTAATGGCTCCCAAAAACGCAGCGTTGCTGGTTTGTCCTGGACCAGGATTTGCCGGGGTCGGCAGACCGATATCCCAGTTATCCCAGCCATTGGTGACACCACCGATGATCGTCAACTGATCATTCGGCACCCAGGTGCCCAGCACACCCGTGTGGGTGAAGGGCTCGCCATACTGCATCGTGTAGGCGTGGGTGTAGAAGAAGTTACCGATCGCCGGCACCACTTCGTACCCAATCAGGGTGTAGAAGTGACCAAACTTGACGTTCAGCTCTTGGGTCCCGACTTCACCGTAAAGCTGCGGCATCGCTAAGCCGTAGTAGCGACCGCTGTTCCAGACACTGTCGAGGCCACCGGCCACCGTATACAGGAAGTCTGTACCGTACAGGAGGTCCACTCGACCACCTAGGCTGATCTGATCTTCTTTCAGTACCCGCTCATTGATGAGGTAGAGCTGGTTCATCTGACCTTGCCAGGCACGATCATTAAACGTGATCGGACCGTTCCAGTCAGCACCCCAGGCATTTGCACCAATCCCGATGTCCACGAAACCATAAGTCTCGATGCCCCGGTCGAGCAGGAAATCGGTCTCGAGGTAGCGGGTCGCCCCCTCCTCGATAGCAGCCTCTTGCGGAGCGGCAGCACGGTACTGATAGACGTCCTCGTCCGGCACTCCGGCCCGAGGCATCAACGTAACCGGGGCCTCCCCCTCGGCCTGGGCGAACGAGTCATAGATGCTCGTGTCGACCCGCGACGGAATAGTCGGCTCGGCTCCGACCACTGAGGTGGTCACCAGTCCGGCCGCCACCCACAACGGTAACTTGAATTTCAGGAATCGCATGGTTCCAAGGTCTCCCAATCCATAGGTATCGAACCTCAGACTGCATCCATCGCAGCCTGCTAGGCGTTCGGGACAAAAGGATTGGCCGACCAGATCCGCCGCCGCAGGCCGGCTACCCCAATCTCCCACTCAGCTATTCGTCGAATGGGACCCGAAAAAGTCAGGAGGAAGGCCGGGAACCGCAGGGTTTCTCGGACCGACACGACCGGTCTCCTGCGGTGGCAAGCTGGGTAGACTTTACGCCGCAAAGGTGCCTTCCAGCAGGGCCGCGACAAAGGCGTCGGGGTCGAAGGACTCCAGATCGTCCGATGACTCTCCGAGACCGACAAACTTCACCGGCAGCCCAAACCGTTCGACGACCGGCACGATTACCCCACCCCGAGCTGACCCATCGAGCTTCGCCAGCACGATGCCGGTGCAGCCGGCCGCCTCCTTGAAACCTTCGGCCTGCGACAGGGCGTTCTGGCCGGCGGTGGCGTCGATCACCAGCAGCACCTCATGCGGGGCATCCGGAATCTGCTTACTGATCACCCGGCGGATCTTGGCCAGTTCTTGCATCAGATTGGACTGGGTCTGGAGCCTCCCCGCGGTGTCAATGATGCAAATGTCGACTTGGTCTTCAAGGGCCCGGGCGACCGCTCGGTGGGCGACGCTGGCTGGGTCGGCCCCGGATTCACCTCTGACAATCTCAGCCCCAAGCCGGCCCGCCCACATCGCCAGCTGCTCGACTGCCGCCGCCCGGAAGGTGTCGCCGGCCCCCAGCAGCACTCGCCTGCCCTCTCGCGTAAACCGCTGGGCGAGCTTGGCGATCGAGGTTGTCTTGCCCGAACCGTTGACGCCGGTCACCAGGATCACGGTCGGTCCTGCACTCGCTTTCGCCAGGCCATCGGCCGTGCCTGCCAGCCGCTCAAGCAGGGTCCGCCGGATTGAGTCGACCACCACCCGCGGATCGACCACCCGGGCCCGCAGCCGTTCGCCAACATCTTTGACAATCGCCTCAGCCGCCGACGGCCCCATATCGGTGCGAACCAGTGCCCGTCGCAACTCCCCCAGAAAGTCGGCGTCAACATGTCGGCCTTCCTGCTTGAACAGGTCGCGGACATCGGTGTTGAGTACCTGCGTGGTCTTGGCCAGCCCCGATCGCAGGCGATCAAAAAAACCTGGCTTCCCGCTGGCCGGCGCGTCGGCCGCAGGGCCGCCTGCCGCCGGGGTGGTGGAATCAACTTGCTTGTCAGATTGTCCGAAGCGAAACAGGGCCATGGGGCACAACCAAAAAGGAGTCGGGAGGATGGGACGCAGAAAAATGCTCAGCCGTCAGCATCAGCCACCGCCGGCACTTCAAAGGCCTGCCGAAGCTGGCTGCGGTCATTCAGGCAGCGGCCAAGAATACCGGCAACGAACGCCGGCGACCCAGCCCCACCGTATCGGCGTGCAAGTTCAATTGCTTCATCGACGATGACAGCACCGGGTGTTTCAGACTGGGCCAGTTCATAGACCGCCAGCCGTAACACCGCCCGGTCGGTCGCTGCCATCCGACTGATCCGCCAATGCTCAGACCGCAGATCAAGCAGGGCATCGATCTTGTCACGCTCCTCCACCACGCCTTCGATCAACGCCCGGGCAAAGGCAACCAGCGGCGGCAGCCGGAGGCGGGCCCGCAGAAACGGACCAGAATCAACAGCGGCAGCTGCCGGGTTAAGGTCGAACTGAAACAGCACCTGAAGGGCGACTTCACGAGCGCGGCGGCGGGTGGACATGCGGGCAGAATAGAGCGTGGG
>Ga0114919_10000037_pt1 | contig 71384 bp, 62 predicted proteins | sample BlataG_FD_88682 | JGI IMG/M metagenome (GOLD analysis project Ga0114919, IMG submission 88682) | Deep subsurface microbial communities from Black Sea to uncover new lineages of life (NeLLi) - Black_00105 metaG | ecosystem: Environmental > Aquatic > Marine > Oceanic > Sediment | place: Atlantic... | reverse complement strand
GCCACCATCCCTTGACACCAGGACATTGTTGGACACAGACGTGTCCTTGGACAGGTCCACCACTGCATAGGTCAGGCCCACAATGGCAGCAATGGTGAGCAGGGAGAAGAGTGCGGTGACGATAGCCACCCACTTCAGAAGGCGTCTGTTCCGTTGGCTGGTCTCCAGCTCCTCCAGCACCTCGCACAGCTCGGCAAGGTCCACCTCGCCGTTTTGGTCCTTGTCAATGGCCTGCAGTCGGGAGGCATATCGCTTGAGGTGGGGTTTTCCTTCAAAAGTGGCTTCAATGTGTGATGGCGATATCTTGAGTTTGGGTCCCTCCATTTCCTTAATCACAAAGCAATATTGCAGTCCTCTGTAGGTACAAGAAGTTATCACGATAGATATTGAGATGCATGCGTTTTTTTAATTTTATATATTGCCCTAGGGTCCATGTGGCAACCCTCTTTGCCACACTAATGAAAAAATGAGTGCCCTTTGGCTCAACAGCCAGTGCTCTCTCTCTCTCCAGAGTGGATCATCTTCAGTGATTGTATAAGTAGGCATCTGGAGAGGCCTACCAGAGGCCTAACGTTGCCACCCCCTCTCCCAGTGACTCTCTCTAGTAGTTGCAACAGGTTGTAATATATTAAATTTAAAGTTCAAAGTGTACAAAATGGTTAGAGAATCACTTTTAGGGGGGATGAGTGAACAAGAGTGGAAAGATTACCATTTCAAGCAGAGACTTTATGTCTGCCTCTATTGCTGACAACTACATATGCAAACTTTCCAGAGATAGCTACCTATACAAAGGCAAATGGCTGGGCATTGAGGAAACACCAAGCCACGCTGTTGGAAGGCTCTACCACGTGAGCCCAGCTGAAGGCGAACGCTTCTACCTCCGTCTTTTGTTGCACCATGTGACTGGAGCTACGTCTTCTCAGGATGTTAGAACCCACTAGGAGGTGGTCCACCCCATATTCAAGGCGGCGTGTCTTGCTAGAGGTTTACTGGACGACGACGAAGCGTGGGATCGTTGTCTTCGAGACGCCGGTTTGTCCAGCTCCCCTGTGAAGCTGAGAGCTATGTTTGCCACTATTCTGCTCTTCAATGAGGTGGTCAATCCCACAGAGCTCTTTGAAAATCATATAGATGCAATGGCTGTAGACTTTTTATACAAAGCAAGGCAGACAAATCCTGAGAGAGAGCTGGGTAATGATATCACTGACAGAGTTTTGCGAGAGATGCAATTGGAGCTGCTGGCTCTGGAAGATCAAAGTTGCTCAGATCCTTCCCACCTAGCTGCTTGCAGTATGTTCTACATCATTGCTGTTGTTGTCCTGATTGTTGTTCTCCAGTATCAGTTGCCCTTCTCACAATGACCAGCTCAGGTCTCATCACCTGCACCTCTCCAATGACCTCGTCATTAATATCATCAACACCTGGGTTGGCAGCTATAACTAGTGTCTTCAACACTGGTGCTACTCTAAATATACGATCACCACCATTATCATTGTCACCATTTTTTACCATCTTGAGTGCCTGCAGCAATCCCAGCACCTCTGTCTTTTGTATGTCATTACCAGAGAGATCTATATCTTGTAGTACTGGGAAAAATACATTACCATTACTGTTAGTAGTAGTGCGCAGTAGATATTCTATTATCAAGGGAGCTTGGCTGCCTAGATCACAATCATGCAGGGTTAGTGATACAAGAGAGGGGGAGAGAGAGAGACCTTGGAGTCCTGTCGCTCCGATACTCTTTCGATTACCACTCAAATCTAGTGTTGTTAATGTATTGTGACCTCCTAGGTGATCAGATACAGCTTTAGGTACAAGACTATCTCCATCCCTATTATTATCTGTATCCCCCTTTGTGTCAATTACGATCTCATCACATTCCACCTCCTTCTCTTTTCCTCCTCCTTCTTGCTCTCCTTCTTCTCGTAGTGCCAAATCGGTATTGCAACATATCAAGGTATGCAAATGTACTGCCTTTTCAGAAATCAGTTTTAAAAATGCACATCCTACTGCACTACCAAGTGAATTGTTGCTGATATTCAGATACCTCAGGTGGGGGAGGATAGTGTGGGAAAAGGTAGGTGATGATGTCAGCCAACTGGTGGATACTGATTTGGTATCTAGGCCACACCTTTCTATATGGAGCTCTTCAATTGAGCAATAAGTACTAGTAGTATTAGTAGAAGCGGTGGTTTTCGTAGTGTTGCTGTCTATTACTAGCCGCTCCTTCCCGTATTGTTCTTCTTCTCCTTGTTTTAAGACGAGGAAAAGGCCTTTATTATCGCTCAAATTCAAGTATTTTAAAGAGCCGATTTGCATGCATGATTCTAACAGATCCTGGGATATGTCTGCACTCAAGCCACAGTTTTCCAAGCATAAGGTACTAATAGAGCTACCACTACCTCTACTAGTAGAAATGTAAGGGAGGAGGTGTTGAACGCCAGCAGTGCCAATGAAAGGGTTGTGAGACAGAGAGAGGAGTTGGATGTTACCATGAGCAGCAATGGCTGTGGCTAAATGTTGACAACTGGCATGGGTGATTCCCTTGGAGTCAAAGTGGAGTTCTCTTAGGCTCCTGTTGGAGGCGATGCCTCTACAGAGGATGGAGAAGGCTGGGTCTCCAAGGGAAGAGTTGCCGAGAGAGAGGGAGATGAGACTGTCGTTGGCTGCGAGCATGTCTGCAAAAATGGTGGCCATTTCTATCGGGATGGGGTGTGAGGATATGTTGAGTTCGATAATGATGGTGTTTGACACCAAAGCATCGCATAATTTGATAGCATCGTCGTGATTCAACCGTCTGGCTTTGAAGAGATGCAACTTCGAAAGTGTAGGGTCTTGGCACTGAAGCCTTTCAATGATGTCATCAATGCCTCTGCTAGTGCCCCACACCATGTTGTATAATTGAATGGACCAATGATATGCCCCTCAAATTCAGCAATATGCTCTCTTCAAAAGTTGATGTTCCCTGCGTTGAACACAAAAATGGAGTGAGCTATAACTTGAAATTGGAGAAGCGTTTGTGTTGGAGATATGTACAGCTAAATTTACATATAAACAGAATATTTGAAGTGACCTACATCGAGTCACAGGCCTCTGGCCTCTGTTTTTAACGATGGATACAACATCTCGGGGTCAGCTGCTTTTAGACAAGAATGCCAAACTGGCTGCACAAGTTGGCGTTCAAAGGAAGGAATTGAATGACTTGAGTAGGAAGTAAGTGGTGCAAATCCTTACTCGTTAAAACTGCACAAATTTCCATGAAAAATCATCTGATTACTTTATACTCCAACCTGTTACAGGCTCCAGGAAGCAGAAAAGCGTGAAAAAAGGCTCAATGAGACTGTCCTTGCCATCAACAGAACATGGGAAGAGATCAACAGCTCAATTGCCTTCCTCAAGTATAGGTAAGCTAAAACAGAGCTCCCTGTCCCATCCCTTCCTTCCCCGTCTTCCTTCTTTTCTCATGCCTCTTCCCCCCCTTTCCATTCATTCTCAACCTCTCTCAGGACTGACGGATACACTAATTTCACTACAACCAATACCATCTCCGATACACCAACTCCAGATACTGATACAGAAATCTCCACACTCATCCAATCAACTAACCCATTTCTAGCCAAACTCCTCACCTCCTACCGGCCCTTTCTGAAAGGAGCCTCCATCAAAGAAGCAATCAAAGACATCACTGAAAACACATCTGATGTGGAGGAACAGGTACGCCTGAGAGCTTCTGACACATTGAAGAGCGCTGCTACTATTTTAGACAAAGTAGAACATCTTTTGAGCAATAATAACAACGGTAGTAAGAGCAATGCTGCGCCTCCTCTTCCATCTACTTCTGCTGCAACGGCAGCAGAGCAAGCAATTCAGAAACTGTTCATATCAGCAAATAAACGATTAAGAGACCAAGCTCTCCTGGACCAAGTGAAGATTAAGGAATTGGAATGTTCACTGGCTGATAAAGATGCGGTCATGTCTGTGTATGAACGTAAATTGCAACAAGGCGGTGATCAGATGAATAGAACTGCATCACAAGGTGGGGGGGCTATGGGGAGAAAGAATTCTCAACAACAAGAAGAAGATGGTCGTGGTGGTGGAGGGGAGGTTGGTGATGGTGGTGGTAGTAAAGAAGTAGAAGCAGAGATGCATCAGCTGAAGGCGTTGCTGGAGAAGAGGACGGCGGAGGCTGATGGTAAGGAAGAGCAGCTGGACGAGGCAGTGAGGTAAGTAGTCAATGGTGGGTAAAAGGAAGTCGAAGTCAGACGCGCTTTCCACTGCGCCAAAGCAGCATAGGTAGCTGTCCCTTTTGTGGTTTAGTGGTTTTATTATATTCACTACTAAAAGCTACTGCTTGAGGGATTCGAACCCCCGGCCTTCTGATTTGCCCAAAGTCGGCTTTGATAGACTGGGGCTAAAGGAATTTTCTGGACTCTCAATTCGATCACGTTTGAACAAAAGTCTAATTATACCCCTTTTTCACGATAATTACAGGGAATCTAAAAGGCTAAAGGAAGACCTAGAATCGGTAAAATCCAACCAAAAACGCGTCCAGGATCAATTGGAAGCCCGCGTCAACGAAATAAAGAAAGAATTCAACACAGCCGCTTCCAGAGTGCAGGAAGTACAAAAAGAGAGCGATGACCTCAAAATTCGCCTCAGAGACCTCCAATTACGATTAGAAAAAGCACACTTCTCTAGAGCAAGAATGGATGACTTGGAAACTCAGATTAGAGACTTAAAAAGAAGCCTTGACAAGGCCCGCCAAGCTAGAGACGACGCTCGCCTCAGTTTGGACCAAGAAAGAGAACGAGTCAAAGCCATGCCCACTATTACTGCTCTGAAAGAGCTGATGGATGCTCAAGAACAAGGCATTAAGTCTATCAGAGCGGCAGCTGCTCAAGATAAAGAAGCTGCTCGTGATGCAGCTCAAGTGAAGGGCAGGCTGGATGTGGCAGAAAGAGCACTGTCAGAAAAAGATGCTCACATTGCACTGCTCATGGATAAACTGGGTAAAGTAAGAGCCAAGTTGAGTAGAACTAGATACTTATCAGAAAAAGAAGCTGATTTGACTCTGTTTATGGAACTCACCAAGCAAGCCCTTGTTGGTACTGATGGTACTGGGACTGACAGCAGCAAGACGTCTCCCCAAGCTCTGGCGGCCCAGCTGAATGTCCTCCAAGCCAGAGTGGCAGACCTAGAAAAGGATCTTTTCAACGCCAGAAAAGAAGCGACTGAACTGCAAGGCATGGCAGATGAAGGTGAAAGAAAGTACGTGCAGATGAAGGCGCGATGTGAAGCTTCAGAGGGTCAAGTAAAAGAGTTGGTGGATAAATTATCAAAAGAGGAAGCCAGCAGTGAAGAGCTGGAAAATCAACTGGAGCAAATGTTCTCCAGTCATGAAGAAACAGCAGAGCGTAATAAGGAAATGATAGAAACACTGAGATTGACTCAAGAAGCGAATGTCAAGCTGGCGCGAGAGGCACAAGAAGCTCAGATGGAAAGGGCAGCTCTAGAAGAGCAGAGAAGGGAAATGGATGGGGAAAGCGCCAGGAATGAAGAGGACACTAAGAAGCTTAATAATCGGATCAACGAGCTGGAACAGCAGCAGAAGAGGATCATGATGGACTTGGAAGCAGCAATGAAGGAAAGTCAGGCCATGGCAAAGAAATGCGATTTGGCAGTGGCCCAACTCAAAGAAAAGGAACATGCGGTATCGTCAGCATTGAAGGAAGCTGAAGCTGCAAGACTAGATTCGGAGAGAAGAGCTGCTGATAGAGATGACCAAGAAACAAAGGCTAGAAAAGAAGCCACTAAGGCCGAGAGACTGCAGAGTGAAGTGGATGCGCTGAAATCCAGGCTGCATCAGATGGGCGCCTCTCCTCAGGGGCTGGCCAGTGAGCTGCAACAGGAATGCGATGCATTGAGATCTCTCCTCAACTGTCCAGTGTGTCGCACCAGGCAGAAGAACACTCTGATTATGCAATGCAATCATGTGTTTTGTGAGGAGTGTGTTAAAGTCAACTTGGCTAATAGGCATCGTAAATGTCCTTCTTGCAATACTCGGTTTGGAGAGGGTGATGTCAAGACCATCTACCTCACTAGTGCTTGATACGTCCCTTTTCTTTTATAGCCAGGGACGCTCCTACTATCTATCTTGCAGGCGTACTTGCATATTGGCTAAAATTATTGGAAAATTTGTGGCGATTCCATGGCTAGAGATTCTGAAAAGGTCCCGGGAGTGGCATGATCATGCCTCGAGGCTGATCAGACACCAGTTGGGACCATCTACCTCACTAGTGCTTGATACGTCCCTTTTCTTTTATAAACTGATGTGACATAGGATACTTTACTTACTCCTAGTTTTTGTGACTATAAAATGGACGTGTGTAAACATACTCTTGATGATATATAGGAGTGAGTAGATCTCTATCCTTGGAATAAAACGGCGGAGATTGTCTCCTTTGTTCCTACTGGAGAGGCTTTTGTACTCTGCTCGAGGGCTATGTGACCCATATGTGGGACCTTTGCTACATTTATTTGGTAAAAGAGAGAAGCCTTGTAGAGATTTTCTTGCCAGTCTTACAGTACACTGTTTTAGTATAGTATACTTTTTATGGAAGGAAGAAAAGGGGACAAAAGAAAAAAACGGAATTGGAAGGTATATATACTTCAAAGATATATTTTTGGTTGCAGTGCAATGTAGGGTACGAGAAATGAGATAATTAATTTTCTCTCAAGAAATTCAAGCAATCGGTAACACTGACGGCAACACAATCTCCGTGGCGATGAACACTGGGACCTGAGGTAAGGAGCAACTATCTCTAGCAAGGTGGTAGACAGCTGATTTCCTTTCCTACAAAAAATCATTAAGAAGGACCTGATTTGCTATACTGACAAGGAAAAATTATACCAGCATTTAAAGTCTGATAAATGGGCGGTGATGATCACAACTTGGACACACAGTGCTTGTAGGAAAACTCTACAATGTTATTTCAAATCTGATGAAAGCATAACTACAGGAAGGACCGGTATAGGTTCTTTTTGGAGTACCTACGTCTTGGCGGCAGTTACATCTAGAGCCATCGCAGGAAGCTGTGCCATTAGGATTGCAACCCATACCTGGATCATAATCACCCAGATTCACGCAAGAATTGCAACCCCCCTGCTGGCTCTGGTACATCAGAGCAGGGCAGCTGGAGGAAGGAACTGGGCAGCCACCTGGTGCATTCTGACAGGTGGTGATATACTGCTGCAATTGCTGACCAAATGCTACTACATTTGGGCCAGTCAAATGAGGGTAGGTAGCTACCTTTGAAGTGAAAAGGCCCGGATTAAACAAAAACAGGTTTGCCAAGGAGGATATACGATAATTCAGAGGGTAGATGGAAGACTGTGTGATGGGAGAGACATTTTTAGCCCAGGGTGTGCATTTGATGGTACCATCAGATGCAAGAGGAAGTTGGGCTACACCAGGGGCATACACATATGTCTGAGAATTGGCCTGTCGTTTGATTTGATCCCCTTCAGTAGTATCAAAAGAAGCTGTACCATCAACCTTTACATTGCCAGATGGAAATGTAGCACCACCACTTGCAATAACATTGATATTTTTTGAACTAACCAGAGAAGACCAAGAAGAAGTTGACATCTGAGTCATCAATGTGGCGACGCTGCCATAGTCAAGCGAGGTGATGTAATGAGTACCATAGCCTTGCCAGATAAAGTTATTCAACACGTCTGCCCAGTCTAAGCCATAATCAACGACATCTTGAATTGCAGATTCCACATCACTGAGGAATCCTGAGTTCAATGGGAGAGTAGATTGGCCGATATTCAGAGCATAGGTTCCCAAATAAAGCTGCCCTCGAGTAACTATGTACGAAGAAGAAGTGCTCTTCTGGCTATTGGTGGTGTATTTATAGGTTTGGCCTCCAGAAAATGCAGCTGGGCCATATTTAGCAGAAACTTTCAGACTGGTATTCATACCATCCTGCAGACTACTACTAGTCTCATAAACGGTTGTGACTGTTGAAACCTTGCAATTTCCCGGTGTCTTGTTGGTGACAATAGAGCTGTTCAGGTCGACAATGCTCTTATGGTTGATGCCTGGATCGAGACCAGTACCGGTGATAGGAATAGGAAAGCCACCCAACAAGTTGTAACCAGTGCCCACATAGATGGCACTGAAATCCATAGTGCCGCCGAGCTTTGGAAAGGCTGATACAGGCTTTGCAACAAGTTTCAGGGGCTTCTTAACATTGTGTGTGGTAAGCAGACGCTGGCAACGCTTCAGAAGACTCTTGTCGGAAATGTCCTTTTCATCAACAATTAGTTTTGAAAGCATTTTCTTTGCGATTGCTGCATGCACTTGGCGATTCTTTGACCCTGAGTCAACGTTGGAGCGCTTTTTAGGGGCAAGAGGAAGATAATACTTGTGGAAGGCTGCATTGGTGGGAGCGAGCAGAACCTTCCCTTTTGCCATTTCCTTTACTTTCTTCTTAAGACCAGAGATCTGGAGGAGCCATTTAAAGTCAGCAAATTGGCCATACTTCTTCTCCTTCATGAGGCTCTTGTAGGCACCATGAGCATCACAGTTCTTCTTATTAGGCTTTTTTGAGGGCTTCTTTTTCTTTGCTGCAAGGGAAGCGAGCGGGTCGGAGAAGAGGATGATGGCCAACAGGAGGAGGCTGAGGAGCTTGAACACTTTCATGATTGTTGGGACCCCAGTATCAGTAGTTATATTTAGACTGTGAAGTAGAAAGAGAATAAGGAATGGGTTAGTTAAGCATTTGACATATTTAATGAAAACCAAAAAGGGCTGTGATGAAAGACGGCTGAAGTCTGGGAGGGAGATGGGCGGGGTCGGGGGAGATAGGTCTGGACCATCATCAAACGTGAGGTTTTCACCAGAAATCAAAGAGGTATTTTTCGCGTTCTATTAATTTCTACGGGTCTCAGTGACTAATCTAAATGACCCTGTTCAAGTTATTTAGACATCAAGTGACCATCAACCCTAGATGTCTATCCACTTCGTTTCTCCACTCCTTACCACCAAACCATGCCGGCTGATTCCATAATCTTTCACTAGAGCATCTCAGTAGTTGGTTGATTGGGTGATCACCACGTGGCATGGCGCCAGCCGTCAAAAACACCAACAGTCAATTGTTGATGGTTCCAAAACCTTTTGAAAGTGTAAGGCTAGCCAGGGACGCTCCTACTATCTATCTTGCAGGCTATAAGCGTACTTACATATTGGCTAAAAAATATTGGAAAATTAGTGGCCATTCCATGGCTAGAGGTTCTGAAAAGGCCCCGGGAGTGGCATGAGTTTGCCTCGAGGCTGATCAGGCACCAGTTGGGGCCATGTGGCATTTTGCCTTAACGGCCTCTGCCTATAGACACTTTTAGAAGTCTATTGAGTAGAATGTAAACCCTACATCATTCATGATTTATACCCTACCCATTGTTTACACCAGAGCCAGGCAGTGTCTTATTCTTAAAAGGAGAGGGCGCATTCTCAACATCGTTTTGCCCCTTTGTGCAGTTCATCCAATTCCCGACTCTAGATCTAGATCTTTGTTCCCTTTCTCAATATTGGGGAATGCTAACCCAGGTGTGATAGGGCCATATACATATATCACCACTATCCACTTCTAGAATTCACGACAGTCCACATATCTATTTGTTGAATTCATTTCATCCCCCCCCCACCCCCTTGCCTGGCCTGAAAATGAGCCAGTTTCTGAGCCACTCTCACCACATATTTCTTCCCCACTCCATCAATATCACGAATACTTTCCAGAGCTTCGTTCAACCCCAACTTGACCAACGCATCTGCGCATTCATCATGAGCACACAGATTCCCGAGTGAAAACAGAGCAATATGCAATGCAGATCCACTCCCACTCCCGCTGCTATTACTATTACTATTACTACTAGCTATTTGTGGCTGTTGCTTGTTATTTCCGCAACTTGATGATGATGATTGTTTTGTTTGCTGCATCACTAGATTGATCAAGGCCCTTAGAGCACCTGCTGATATCAACTCTCTACATAATACATTGGAGTTTCTTACCAAATTACCCAATGCACCAGCAGCATTAGCCCTGGTTCTATCTTCCTCGTCACTCACCACCAACGACACCAACGGTGGTACTGCTGGCCTGAGAGCCTCATACAACATGGCATCATGAAAACCAGCATTACCTATAGCAAAACATGCAAATTTTCTGGTAGCTCTATCTTGATCTCCACATAATTCAATCAATGCAGGAAGTACTCCATATCTAGCTAGATCAGGATACAGTTTCCCACTGTGACGACATAGATTTCCCAGCAAGTTGGCAGCACGTGCTCGGACTACTGCATTTTCATGTCGTAGCAGTGGTGGAGACAGTTTGACAATATACCCACCACCACCACTATTATTATTATTATTTCCCAAGGTACTGCTGTGATACTCTGGATTAGCTCTAGCCAGATGAGATACTAGCAGTAGACTGCTGGTCAAGGCTGGTACTGGTAAGGTAGGGTCTAAGATAAGCTCAAGTGTCTCTTCATTGAGACCACCTAGGTCTATATACCTCTTCATGGCTTTATCGTCAGAGGTAGTGAGACGGGAGAGGAGACCGATGGCTGCTACTACTGCTTCATCAGTGAGGAGTAGCGATGGTGATGGTGAGGAGGGTGGGGTGGTGAGGAAGGTAAGGAGGGTGGGAATGGTGGCTGTAGGACCGTGGTGAGGTTGATCCATAGAAAGGAGGAGGAGGAGGAGAGCTGTAATATCACTGTTGTTTTTGTTGGTGGTGGTGTCTTGAGAAGCAGCTGTCTTCATGTTGTTGTTGGAGTAGTAAAAGGGGCCGTTGAGGACAGTCAAGGCAGCTGCTGATATTGCAGCTGCTGTTGCTTTACCTGTAACAACAGGACCTTTTTGCTGCTGTTGCTGATTAATAGTGTTATGAGCATCTAAAGATGGTTTATGCGTTGCTGGAATGGTAACACCATCAACAAACGCAGCCATAGCATGCAAAGCAGGCATCCTCAACAAACACATCATCATCTTCACTGCTCCTGGATGTTGTTTGGCTATAATATGTGCTACACCACCTGGATCTGCTTGTACTGTATACATGAGGACATGTATCACTGATAATAATCCTGCTGGTGATAACTCCTCTCCTACACTTGCAGTACGATTAGAAGTTGTAAAAGGTATTGCAGTGAGTCGTTCCAATAACTGAGCAGCTGCCTCCACCAATCCACTGGACATGGCTCTCTCTGGATCAGATCTAGCAAGACCAGCTGCTAGTGACGCAGGTCCATCCAACCCCCCTGTCAATGAAGGAAGTCCTTCAGCTTTAGATAATGCTGGTTGGTAATGATACTGATGATGATGATTGTTATGTGGTTGTTTGTTGCTGCTACTACTCCTACTATTAGTACCAGCAGTGGTAGCATGGGGTTTGATGATTGGAGGAGGAGAGGAGAGGGAGAGGATCTTTTTCAACAAAATATACAGCTGAGTTGGAATACCATCAGTAATAGCTTTCAGTTGCTGTTTGGCTTGCCTGGTGGGAGTGGGCATGTTGCCCATGGCACCATGACTCATCCTGAATGATGATGATGATTTGGAGGGGGAGGGCGGTTTTTGTGACGATCTTGGTGATGTTGATGGCGACGATGACAATTGTGTTGTTGTTGTTGTACGCATTGATGATAATAAGGATACGTGGGCCATGTTGAGAACTGCAGCTAGAGCTCCACATGCAGCTGCTGCTATCTCTCCACCACCACCACCACCACCACCACTATCATCATCATCACTCCATACCAGTGCCTTTCTCACCAATATAGCCACCAACTCTTCCAATGATCTAGGTGTACATAATCTAGAGAGAATACTAGCTTGTTGGTTGTGATAATGGAGGTTGGTACTTGCTAATACTACCGTGGAATTCGTAACTGCTCTGAATGCTAATAATGCTGCTGCTACCTTGGCTGCAGCCAAATCTCCACTACTATTGTTGTCAGTATCGTTCTTGTTATCACTAGTACTACTTTTTTGTTTATTATAAATCATCACAGAATCTTGATCAATCTGCAGTATCATATTCAACAGAGTATCAGGAAATTTAGCATTCAAAGCTGCCAAGCCCAGTTGAGGAGCTGTTCTACAAGCCCTAGCCAGCAACTGCAGCATTCTTATATCAAGTGGAAGAGAGCTAGCACGTATTGGTGTCAATACAGAGTCAGGGCATCCTTCTTTAAGCAATGCTCCAATGGCTAATTGTGCTTCGTGGGAATGGAGCAGGGCAGAGGTGCATTCAGACTTGAGACTGATAAGCATGGGGTGGCTGGTGGGAGGTTTCCAGTGCCTCTCTAATTCTCTCTCGCTCCATAGTAGTGCACACGGAAAGTAACTATTGCTGCTGCTGCTGCTGTGACTTCTACTATTGCTCAGAATACTGCCATCTTTCTTCCTAGTACCAGTGTTGCCAAGTGACAAAGATGAAGGTCCAGTGAGCAATAACGCCCACAATGCCTTCAAAGCATGACACACAGTTTCCGGTGCTCCAGGTGCATCTCCAGCAGCTCTTGCATCTTGAATACATCTGCACAGTCTTCCTGCTACTCTTTTTGATAAAAAGAGTTGCAATACTGCCAGTGCTCTCTCATTATCTTCACTCCTCTCCTTGGCATCCTCTTCCCCTTCTGGCTCAACATCGATACCTCTCTCACTACAACTACTGTTGTCATACACTGTGGTAATACCATTAGCAGCATATCTATAAACCCCAGCGCACCCAGCAGCAGTCACCTGCCACCCTTCATACCCTCCCCTATGCCCTGCTAAATCACAAAACAACCTAGCTGCTTCTACCCCATTGCCACCTCCAGGTAGGGTATCTCCAGCAGCATACATCAGTGCTTGCACCGCCAATGACACAATCTCCCCACTGTACCTCTTTGGCACCGTCATCGCCGCCCTTGCAGCAGCAATTGCTGCCTTGACCAGGGCGTCATACTCGCTCAACATTGTGGTTATCATTGGAGCAGTAGTGGTTGAATACTTAAGCATGGCCCCTATAATAATCAGGCCTCTAGTGAGCTCTGGTTGCTGTGCCCACCTGGCAACTACAGCGTGACTGCTGTCCGATGGGGGCAGGACTGCATGGTTTATTACTGCATCAATTAGATCTTGGTCGTCCCAGCACGTGGCTAATCTACCGTCATTTACTCTTCTGATTCCCATTGAGATGATGTTCTTTGCGTTGGCTGCTTTGTTGGCGTTGGTGATGGTGCTGTTGGTGAGGGTGAGAGAGTTTGGGGAGAGAGGGGAGACGTGCGGGGAGAATTGGGGAGGGTCCAAGAAGACTGGCTCACTGTTGGGTCTTGGAAGTGGTTGTTGTTGTGATGGTTTCTTGGATGATGCTGCTGCTGCTGCTGCTGCTGCTTTCCCTCCTTTTGATGTTTGTTTACCTCCAACACTAATCGGTTGAGACTTTGTACTGCCTTTACCATCACCATCACGAGGAACATCGTCGTCGTCGTCATCATCATCATCATCGCTAACACTTTTATTATCATCATTATAATACCCAACATTTTGGTACCTACTGTCTACCTTTTGTTTCTGTTCCATTGCAAAATATTCATCCAGTTCACTGCTGTTGGTTCGACCTAGGACTTTAGCTCCAAACAGGTCTGCAGTCACATTACCGCTATCTATATCACCGTCATGGGTGGCATTATCTATCTGTGACGTTGATGGAGGTCCCATAGGATGATGTTGCCATGATAATGCACTACTACTACTATTATTACTACTTGGTTGAGTGTATGGGGTGTGTGCTAATTGCTGACCTCCTCTGTTTGAGTGGGATGGTTTCATTGCTGCTACCTTTTTAGCTGCACTTTTACTACTACTACTATTAGTAATAATTTTATTGCTATGACTTCTAATGAGTGTCTCCTCCTCTAAATAATCATCATTGTCTTTATCCTGACTTAATTCAGAGCCAGGAACATATACAAAAGGATGTTGAGCCAACTCGGGCCAATCCAACCTCTTCTTGGGATCCTTGTCCAACAAACCCGACAAGAAAGATTTGAAATCCTTTGAAATGCGCTTCGGCCACTTGATGTTATCCTGTATGATTGCTTTAACCAGTGAATAGATGGATGTGGTGTAGAAGGGAGGCTCCCCGGTAAATAGCTCGAATAGAATGACACCCAAGGACCATAGATCTACAGTGTGATTGTATGGCTGCTCTTGGACTAGCTCAGGTGCCATGTAGAGAGGGGTGCCTTTTATTGATGTTACTACAAGAGTGTGTTGACTCATTGCCCTGGCAAAGCCAAAATCACATAGTTTAAGAGCACCGTTGGCTGCAACCAGGATGTTTTGTGGTTTCATGTCTCGATGGATGATGCGATGGGAGTGGAGGTAGTGGAGAGCAGCAGTTAATTGTCTAGCAACATCTTGTACTACTGATTCTGATAGATATTTGTCATCTTCTAGGATTTGAAAGAGTTCTCCTTGAGCAAATTCAGTAACTACACAGAAGTCTGATCTGGTTTCAAAGGCGTCCATCATTTCTATAATGTTGGGATGGCTGAGTTTTCGGAGGATTTCAATCTCTTGTCTGAGGTTAAAAATGTCCTTGTCGTTCTTTCCACGCTTGGTGATGAGTTTGATTGCGACTGTCTGGAGGCTGCCTTGTTTTCTAGCTTTCCATACTTTGCCGAAAGAGCCTTCTCCGACGAGTTCAAGGAGTCGGTAGTCGCCAACGAATTGGTCGGGTTTGGGTGTGGAAGGCGTTGACATCATTGTGGAGAGAGACGAGTCTAGTTTTTCACGCTACGACAACAACTCGCTGCGATGATACGTCACTCAGGCTATACTTGATGTACTGTGCTATGAATCAGCTAGAATGAACAAGAAAGAGCAGTTGTCTTTGCGACTAACAAATAAATGATCGTTTTTATTATGTCTTCCCTTGAGAAAGAGGACTTTTGAGCTTGAATGCATTGATAATTAACGTGTCAAGGAAGTGTATATCTCTTAATTTATTTGTTCGGCTCGAGCATCATTGGCGCCCTTTTGGCTTCTCTTTCCACCGCCATCAAGCTCCAGCCGACTGCAGCCGCTGAAAAGAGTAGAGGGTGGATATTCTTGATATCGCATTGCGAGATAGATGTTACAGGTAACTGAATAGACAATTTAACAACAATTCAGTACTCAGCTTGACCATTAGCGCAAGTCGGTAATTTTTAATTATGTTTTCACCCAAGAAAGGGAGACCTGCGCACACATTGTATTAGAAAAGGCAGAGCTGAAGAAAAGGATGAAGACAGATTCAATTCATCAGGGGCTCTCTGTCCATACACCCTTTCTTATTATTCATTGATTAATAGTACAGAATACATATTTAAAAAAAAGGGATATCACAGGTTGGCTCCTGACATCACTAGACAAGATCACTGAATATAAACAACAGCAAAACAAACACAGATACACTATTAATAATGTGATGGGTGATGGTGGTACCAATAGCTGAAGACGGAGGAGTAGGTACATCAAGGGACATAGGAGCAAGAGCAGGTGCACCAGAAGGAGCATCACCATCAAAGGGTGCAGGTACAGGAGCAGGAGCTGCAGCATACAGAGCAGTACACAGTGCAGCATCATTCGAATACAAACCCGTCATCTGATCCAAACAATAAGTCACAGTCTTTGCATCAACAAGGGCATTGTCAATCGCCAAAGTCTGAGTTGGAGAAGGCTGCGACCAAATCAAACCGGGTGTAGGGGTGGTTCCAGGCCCTCCAGGATTGTATAGACCTCCTTTGGCTTTGAAAGTTTGAATAGCTGCAGCTGCTTCTACTGAAGAAGCTTGCACTATGATGTCAATGTAATTGTCTTTATCTATGCTGTAACAAGCATCATATGTTTCTTGGAAAGGTCCTAGATCTGCCAGACCCAGTACTTTCACTCTATTGCCTCTACCCAAATCGTACTCTTTATTCGTACTACTAAGCTCAATTTCTCCTTTTTCTCCTTCTTCATCATCATTGCCATAGGTCTTGGCAAGGAGAGAAAAGTATGTTTCATAGTCTCCAGGGAATAACAGAGATACCCCATCTGGTGTCATTCCTCCGCTGTAATACAGCCTCACACGATACAGATCCTCCCCCTTTCCATACAGGTCAATTCCACTATTGGGGTAGCTGGCCTGACTGACAATTGGTGGGGCAAAGATCCCTTCACCAAGGTCAGTGAGCTTGCTGATTCTAGTGGCAAGAAACTTGGGACCATTTCCTATGTTGTATGGATTGGTGGCATTGGTGTATTTCAGACCGACGGCAGAAATGGGCTGCCCAGCTGGGCCAATGAGCTCCAGGTCTGATACAATTTCTATGCTTGTTGGATACACAGACCCAGGATCTGAAGATGGGACTCTGGTACCAAAGTCGGCAAATAGCACAACACAGTGGCGTTCATTGTATTCAATATTAGGTGTAATACCAGCGCATGGAGCTAGAAAGGTGGTGCCATTCGTCAAGGTGACTCTGAAAGCCTCTGGTTTGATGGTTGAAGGTCGGACTGGCATTGAGAAACAAACAGGGAGCCCTCCGTATGCCTGTGGAGCACATGCATAGCCCACGAAGCCGATTTGTTGGGAAGAGGAAGCAGAGGTGAGAGAGCTGAAGGGAGGGGCCTGGCCATTGTCGCAAGTAACGTTGTCGTTGTAGGTACCCCCTGCAGCACGGATGGATTCTGCATCGGTCGTGTTGATTCCAATGATGCTCAAAAAGCCCAGATTTGCAGACATTATCATAGGTTCTGGATTCCAGATGTCTGCATTGATGATAATATCTTGATTGTAGGAGGCAGCAATGGCATCAAGTGCTTGTTGTGGGCTGACCCCTGGTGGGAGAGCAGTGGAAGGTGGCACTGATTGAGCTCTTGTGAATGAAGAACCACCGAGGAAAATTACCAAAGCGACGAGATAGCAAGCTTGATGGAGCATGGATATTGTCATGGTTGTTGATAACCCACGGTCACCAGCGACAGTAACTTCGTAGCCTTTTTTAATTGGGCAAACGATTACACTTCTCAGGTTGGTATGTGGATGCTCTAGTTTATAGAGTGGTGGTTTGTTACTGGTGATCTGAGTAACAGGGTTAAAAAGGTTATGGCAATTCTGTCAATAAACTCAATGTCGTTGGCCACCAAAAGTGCATTGCGTTCTCAACAATGGGCTTTCTCATTTCTCGATTCCTTTGCCAACAGCCTTGCCAGCAGCTCCCAGCTGGGGCTGGAGCCCACCAGCAGGCCCCTGTCTGGCTCACGGAGCGGAGGTGGGTGTAAGATTTGGAAAATTGAGCAGGAAGATGCAGAAAACACCCATAGTAAAAAACACGCATATTTTATGATGCTTTAAAATAGGTAGACGCAAGGCATATCGTTGGAACAGAAGCATAAAAGGTCGGAATCGGTGATCATATGTCACAATCTTCTTCTTCTAGCGATTCTGAAGCAGCAGCAGCACGCTTTGCTTCCGTGGCAGTGAACGCAGATGATATTGCCAAATCTGCCAAAGCCGCCCGTGAGGTGAGTCCATGCATTCCATCACAACCCTACCCTTCGTTTTCTCCCCATCTTTTCCTAACGCCCCCATTCACGCAGGCCAATGAAAAACGAAAAGCGGCCGCTATCAGAAGACGAGCAGGTGGAGGTGGACTCCTTGGAATCGCACCCATAGATGTCAAAACATACGACACAACTACCTTATTAGATGCAACCCAACTCAAAATAGCTGAAGCTCTTCAGAACCAACTTGAAACCCAATTCAACACAGCCTCCTCCACTTCCACCAGCAATGGTGATGATGGCAGTGACGACAACCACCAACACCCAAACAGAGACAAGGATAATGACAAAGATGAAGAAGTCAGTGGAGGAGTGACATTATTTAGCAGAAAACCAAGAATGGCAAAGAAACCTGTATTTGATAAAAAGACAAAGAGCAGCAGCAAGGATACAGGGAGGAGGAGGGATAGGAGGGATAGGAGGAAACACTATGACAGTTCCAGTGAAGATATAGAAGAGAGAGCTAAGAGAGTAGCAGTGGAACCTGACTGTATATTACAACAAGCTGAAAAAGCAGCACGTGATGCTAGTATGAGATTCGAGGCATTGTTGAAAGATGAAAAGGCAGCTGAAAAGGCCAAGCTTACCATCATCAGGAGACCCATTGCCGCTGCCACCACTACTATTGCCACTACTACTGCCAGCACTATTGCTGCTAATCTTTAATAAATAAAATGTTCTAATATATGCGTACCATTTTTTAATTTATCAAACCCACCAGGTATCTAATTCAGTTACTATTTTCTTTCTACAAAGATGAGACTGGTTATCTATTACTATTACTCTGCATTCTTGTAAGCCACCATAGTCTCAACATTATGCACACTGGTGCTGAAAGATCTCAACTTGACGTTAGCTGCATTATCAATCAACTTGGGATCACTCTCTTCCCATTCTAGAGGTACATCTGAATCTCTATCTGTGTATGCCAGGAGGTCAATGGTACACGCATCTTCTAAAAGGGGGAGGAAGGTGACACTGGCTGTGATTTGTCTGATGATGGCTTGGATTTCAGCCATGATTTGAGCGTCAGATTTTGGTTGCTGCTGCTGCGCTTGTTGGCCTTGTTCTGCTGCTTCCTTTTCATTTTCTTCTCCAGTGACTATAGATTTATCAGTGTGAATGTCAAAAGTCCATCTCTCTAATGTTTCCTTGGTGGTGGCACTAGTGACGACGAGGACTACCTTTTGGAGTGTGGCAGAGGTGGCAAGCCAGTCTGCAAAGGGAGCGGAGGAAGGGGATTGGATCGTTTTGTTTGAGTAAGGGTAAATTCAGACCGTAACATTGGTCAGTATTGGATGTACTGGATTAAGGCAGTCTACTTCATCAGACTTACCTGTAAATTGTTTGAGAATAGCCTGCAAGTAATCAGAAAGCTTGTCTTCTTTGACAGCCATTATTGTAAGTCCATATTTCTTGATGGGAGCAAAGCTCTCTGGAGGATAAATGCCTCTCTGGTATAGTATAGAGCTCAACGCAGCGTGGAAGAAATCTGCAACGGTGTCTGTAGAGCCACGGAGTAGAATTGTGTTTTTTGAAGTCGTCATGAGGTCTGTATAACCAAACGATAAATGAATCTCAAGATGTAATACAAACAAGGTTGACCAGTGAATTTGAAATCAAAAGTTTAAACTGTAATATCTTCGACTTGACTTCGCCTTGATAACTTGAATTATTTTGAAACGAGGGACGTCGGATGCACCACCGCCTCTCTTCTCGCAGCTCATAACAATGCATGGAGGTCCAGTACCATGTCAACAAGGAGTCTACAACAAGGAGCTCCTATTGCAGTTAAAAATAATATCTGGGAGATGACATGTCACTGGCCCTACCTTTACAATCTTCCTTCTTAAATGACAACTTCTACTCTTGAACAACAAACATGCACAGCGATGGATGGCCATGGGTGAGAACCATTCCGACCGTCTCCCCCTTACAATACTAATTTCCCTTGGCTCAAGGTCTTGATAGAAACGATACTTAGTACAAGCAAGAGCAATAGTATAATATCACCCACATTCTTACCCAGAAACGTATAGAACGGAGCAAACATGGGAAGAAGTGATGATGAACAGCATCCTCTTCAAAACTTTATGACTACTTTCGGTCAGGCCATGCAAACCAATATCAGAAATCTCCAGCAGAACCTCGATCGAGCAGGCCAAGAATTCGGAGCTCATGTTGGCAATGCTCTCCTCAACATTCGCCACCATCTCACTGCAGCAGCAGCCGTCGACCCCTCCACCCCCCTCCACCCAATGCTCGCCTCCCTCTCCTCCTCAGCACTCTCCAAAACAGTATCCAGACTCCCACAGCACCTCTGTGACATTGCACTCATGACCGAAGAAATCAAAATGCGTCTTTCAGGCATCCCTATTTATGCAGTGGTCAATAAGAAGAACGATTTTATCCTAGTATCTGGTGACCATGACGACCGTCAAATGGGTCTCTTCTTCTTTTCCAAGGGAGAAGCAGAGCATCTCATAGACACTATCAAGAAACAAACTCCCAAGCTGGGTAAACAAGCTCGTGTTATGACCACCACACTAGACAGAGTGTACGAATTCATCCGTACCCCATCTTCTGAAAAGGACAGTGGTGAGGCTGACGACGTTGCCTTTCGTTTTGTTCCCAACACGACTTCAGTAGAAGCTGCTCTTGATTTATTCCGCCATGCTGGTATGCCAGCTAATAGCTTTCCTGGAGTACCAGTCTTCCAAGCTGAAGGACTGACAGTAAAAGCAGAAAAAGGCGTCAGATTCACGCCGCTGTTTTTCGCAAAAGAAGACCTGGATACTGCTCTTGGGACTGCATTCAGTGCAAAAGAAGCTCAATTGCATAAGAATGCATTGGAGCAAGCTGCACAAGCCAGAGCCGAGTTGGAATCTGCCAGAGAGGAGGTAGATGCAACTGAGAAGAAGGATGGGAAGAAGAAGGCTCAAAAGAAGGTCGATGAGTTGATTAAAAAGGTGCAGACGAGTGAGAAGAAGGTGAAGGAGGTGGAGAAGGAGCACAGGGTGCCAAGGGTGGATGTAGGGACCTTGGAGGAGGTGTTGGCTAAGATGGAGGCTGATCAGAAGCATGAGTGGGCTGATGTTATGTTTGTTGCTGCAAATTCATTGGCAGGCTCTTCTTCTTCTTCAAAGTAGACAGTGGAAATGGCAAGAGGAGGCATCCACTAGAGAAAGAAAAGTGAGGGTTTTTTGATAGTTATTGTGTGTGAATTTCAAAACTTACCCACTGTAAAGTGTAGTCATATCTATACGGTTCTGATGGAAGAAGAACCGTCGATCACTGCTCAGTTGGCAATTAAAGAAGCTTCTGATCTGGGCAAAGCTGTATTCTTCCTGGATGGGAATGTGTATGCGATAGATGATAGTTTTAGGCATCCAGGAGGAAACACGGTAGGTATTCAATCGAGTAGAATATGCAGTTGATATTCCATTCTCCACACAAACAGTGCTCACCCCACCCTCTCTCTACAAATTGCAGCTCTTGGAGCAGCACACAGGGCAGGACATTACACAATTCTTCCAAGGCCTTCAAGGAGGCCATAAACATAGCAATGCTGCACACAAAATGCTAGACTCCTTTTATCTCTGCAACCTCGATGATAAAATCTCTAAATCAACCACCACCACCAACTCCACCACTCCTACCACCACTACCAAGTACGACATTGATGAGACAAAGCCAATTCTAGAACAAGTAGGTAAACTGGGAGACAGCTACCTAGAATGGGTTCATTCCCCAGTCCCAGGCCAACCTAGATTCTTCCATAGCAACATGGCTGAAGGTTTGACCAAGGTTAAGTGGTGGGTGGTTCCCTTGGTATGGCTCCCCCTTGTCATATTTTCTCTCTTTACCTCCATCAATAACTATAATAATAATTATTATTATCATAGTAGCAGTATTACTAATAATATCATCATCAATTTCTGTCTAGGTATAGCCACATGGCAAGCATTAGAATATTCCATCCATCGTTGGCTGTTTCACATCCACCCCATTGGCCCCCGTACCATCTTCCTCCACTTCCTCATCCACGGCTGCCACCACAAGTACCCCATGGACATTGAGCGGCTGGTATTCCCCCCCATCCCCGGATCCTGGTTGATTGGACCTCTATGGGTGGTCCTTCACATCGCACTGCCATCTTGGGTGGCATCTTCCTACTTTGCTGGGATTATTGGTGGATATGTGACGTATGATGTGACTCATTATTTGATGCATAGTGGCTGGCAGGTTGAGGTGTTGAAGGGGAGGAGGGTAAAGCATATGGCGCATCATTATGGTCAGATGGATAAGGGGTTTGGTATTAGTACATCTTTGTTTGATTGGTTGTTGGGGACACAGATAGGTGTCGTCGGTGGTGATGGAGAGAAGAAGAAGATGGGTTGATATAATATGATAGTGGTATGATGGTTACAACGATTGAATCTTTGAATTTGAATTTGAATGATTGCATTGAATGAATGAATGAATGTAACTCTCAACAATGTAATGGCACATAGGAATTCATTCATGAAAGGTTTACACAACAACACTTAATTAATGCCTGGGTTTGGATGGTTTTTTATTCAATCTAGGGTTATCAGTCTTCCTTCCTCCTCTACTACCACGACCCCACTTCCCCCTCTCTTTCTGCAACTTACTAAACCTCTTCTTCCTCACTTGATTCAAATGAGGGTCCGCCATAATCTCATCAGTGAATGTCCTCTTTCTCTGACTATTAGTAAGCCTGCCACTGTAAAAGTCAGTGGCACCTTCAATCACCCTTCCCATTTGGAAATATTTGGGGAACTTGCCGGAATCAGTCTTCTTGTAAAACACCTTGGGGTCAAAAGTCGAACGGAGTCTGAGAGTGCGTAGGTCGCGTTTGACTTCGTCGGTGATGGTGGTTGCTGGGAGATTGTACCATTGCCTGCCGGCATTGTCGGGGGGAGGGGGATTATTCTTCTTGGCGTATTTGGAGGCTTGTTTTGTGTCTGGATGGGGGACTCTGGTGAGGGAGGAGAGGTTGAAAGTTGTTGTGGTGGTGTTGGTGGGAAGGCCTGAGGATCTTTTAGAGTTCATGTTCTTGGCGCTGGTGTCTGGTAATTGTAGTGATGGCCGCCATGTCAGATTGTTGTTGCTTTTTGTTGTTGTATGGATGTGCTTGTCTGCTGGTTCATTATCATCATCTTCTTCATCTTCATCTTCTTCACTACTACTACTGTGGTCATCAGTTTGTTTGTTGTTGTCTCTGCCACTCTGTAAAGCAGCAAACATCTTACTCGCAAGGAGGTCCATGAACGACGGGTCGGTGGGCAAGTGAGAGGGCTGGTAACGCTCCTCGTCAATGGCTTCTAATCGTGCAGCGGTGACTCTTGGTTTCCGTGTAGCAGCTGTTCCACTGTTAACTTCAGGGTGTTTTGCATCATCTTCGTTGTTGTGTAAACTTGAATCACCGCTCAATATGGACTTGGAACGAGTAGACACCATCTTGCATCCACGTTAGAGTCGCACAATTTAACCAATCTGCACTATGTTTACTATTTATGAACACAGTTCCCAGTATTGTATATGCGTGCAACAACAAAATGAGCCGTCTACATAAACCCCCATTATAACCAAAGGGACAGGAGCTCCCCCGACCGCGATGCAAAAAAAAACATGGTGGACTCTCATTTTGCCATTCGTCCTTTAACAAACTCACTCTTCATTTCTCCCAACACAACAGCAATCTCATCAAACAACGGCCTCTCACCAGGATCATTAGCCCAGCATCTCTCCATCAACTTTATATACTGCTCCAACTGTGAAGAAATCATACCATCATTACCGTCATCAAAGCAAGGCAAGTCTTTCAAAGGAGGAATGTCCAACCTCTTCCCTTCTTGAATCAATGTAAAGATACTCCCCTCTCTATGTTTAGGAACGTCTCCCCAAGGAATGTTGCCAGTAAGCAACTCCCACATGACAACAGCAAAGGCAAATACATCAGAAGCGGCGGTGAATTTCTCATTGCGCATGCATTCTGGAGCCAACCAACGAGGCTGGGAGGGACCCGTAGCCGTACCTCCACTACTACCGCCAGTCTCAGTGCCACTGCTAATTCCAATACAATCAGTCCTATCAGCAGCATGTTCTTCTGCTAGTCTGCTCAAGTTGAAATCAGCCACTTTAATAGTCCAATCCATCGCCACTAGAAGATTAGGAGATTTTAGATCTCTATGAATCACTGGTACCGGCCTGTTGTTATGTAGATAAAGCATTCCCTTGGCAGCATCAAATGCCATGCTCAGTCTTCTTCCCCATGTTAGTTGCCTTGCTAGCTCTTTATCATTACTGGATGCTTTTAATACCGCAAACAAAGAGCCTCTGACACACCATTCTGTCACGATAGCAGGTGGTAGTAAACACACTGCGAGAAACTGAACAACATTGGGGTGCCTCAGTGATGCCATCAACTCTGCTTCTTGCATCATAGCATCTATCATAGCATCAACAGAGGGATTGGCACGTGAAACAGCAAAAGTTTCCTCACTGTTGTGAACAATCAAGCTTGAAAAAGTGTTTCCAAATGTTTTCTCAGTTAGAATCTTCACTGCTACAGATGTCTGGTCCCAATCTGCCAAGTATACAAGTCCATAACTACCACTACCCAGCTTTGATTTGGGTTTCAACTCATCAAAGTGAACCACTCTATGCGTGCCACTGTTTGTTTTTGTTTTTATACTACAGGAAGAAGACCTGTCTATATCTAAATCTCGCTCTTTGCTGCTTTTAGAACTGAGAGCCACCAGCAGTGAATCCAGATCTTTAAGGCCCTCATCACATTCTTTGAAAAACTGTTCATCAGATTCATCAATAACTTTGAATGGCTTTTCATTTTTCTCCTTTCTCTCCTTCTTCTTCTTGTGACGCCTGAAACAGAAAACACCCAGCACTGATGATACGAGGAGGAATAAACACCCCAGACCGACTGAAAGTCCTACGACTGCTGTTGTTGTAGGCTCACCAACAGAATGATAATAATAATATTCATATTCATATTCGTATTCCAATGGTGGTGGTCCAACTGGTGGATTACTTGGAGGTGGAGAAACAAGACTAGGCCCATCGTTGACGTATGGGAGATTGTATTCACAGATGTACATATTTTCCCTACATTTTAATTCTTGGCCTTCCTGGGCGTTCCTGGCTTCACAATCCTCAATGGTAATACATTCGACGCACAACCCTGTTGAATTGTCTGTGAAGCATCTTTTCTTCACTGAGTTGATGGTGCAGTCTTCATCCGAAGCACAGAATCTAATTGAATCGTCACCAGAAGATGAAGATGAAGAGGAGGGAGGCATTGGAATTGGATTCAACACTGCAGCATTTTCTGTAGCTTTTTCGGCGACCTCCGACGTCGGTGCAGGTTCTAAGGCAGGTTGTGCATTGACAGTGTTCATGCCAAAGCAGATCATCAGCAACGTAATAATCTGTTTATGTACCATCTCTGGTCGTAGTTGCAAATGAAAGACCTCACCGTTTCGAAGAAAATGCAAATTCAATGCAACGTCCACACCTTGCGATGGCTTCTGTTTCGAAAATGTGACTATGGGCGAGCTTAAATTAGAACTTGACCATTCTAGACTCCAAAGACTCAAGACATGTAATCTTTAGCACCGTTTTAGTTACACATCAACCTTATATATCTCTCCATGGCCAGCAGCCCTCCAAACCCATGAGAGATCACGCCTCCTCTCCTTCCATTTTCAACACGTTCCCCTCTCCCTGCTCCCCACCTTCCTGTTCTTCCTGCTCAGCACCTCCATCCAACCCCAACTTAGCTCTCTTCCTCTCACTCCTCGGCACTGCTGCCCCCACACCACCATCAGCCTCACCAACAGCAGCAGCAGCTTCCTCCCTAGCTCTCTTCACAGCTGCCCTCTCCGCTGCTCTCTTCTTCTTCTCCTCTTCCTTTCTCGCTTCACTCTGTTTGTTTAATACCTTCACCAGCTCTTCTGCTGCCTTGACGACTTCACTATGACTAGATGGACATGGGGTAAGTCCTATTGCTGCATACAGTTTGTACAATTCAACAATGCATGTCTCCACTTGTTTATTGGTTTCAGCTAACGATGATGACATTGATGATGTGATTGGATCTGTCATCACTATTGATCTTGTCAGGGTTGTGGGAGGTGGTGGTACCACTACTACTGAAGGTGGAGCTGGAGTGATGAGTGGCATCGCTGGTGTCATTGCTGCATCATTAGTAGTGGTGATAGCAGCAGGTAGAGGAGACACTCCAGGAGCAGCAGCCGCACCACCACTTGCATCATCACTCTCGACTACACTTCTAGCTTCCTTTTTCCTCTTCTTCTGTTGCTGCTCCTGATTCATCCAGGCTCCTATAACCTTCAAAAACTTAAACTCCACCATAATCTTGAGCAACCTACGTATACGGTCCTGAAGCTGAATTTCTTCGATGCCCAACATCGTCTCATCGTCATCTGCATTATTATTATCTCCATTTCTCCCTCCCTCACCATCAGTATTACCCTCACCAACATGTTGAGGATACTCTTGACCTATCTCAGTGCACACTTCACTCAACACCTCAACCTGATCAGCCTCCAACTCCCTATCCAATCTCTTGACCAACCTTATCCTGTCATCATCAGCAATCAATGAAAACACGCTCTTCAAGTACTCAACTCTAGCCTTCTTATCTTCACTCTTCTGCTCAGTTGCATTCTCCGGTACTCGTGGTAGGTTGGATTTGACATTGCGGACAATGGTATCCAGACTTTGTTTACCTGGAGAAGGAGGTGGGGCATTCAAGCGGTCTTCTAAATCTGGTACCGTTTCTTCTGCAGTCTTGGTGACAGCAACGCGTTCTCTTTCCAGTCGTTCAATAAACATGGCAGTGAGAAGTTTAATGGTTTGTCTGACTGCAGGAGATGCCTGTTTTGGTGTTATTTTCTCTCTTCTAAAGTAGGATTGGAAGGCAGTAAGTAGTGCTTTGAGCTTTTGAATTGATGATAGACTTGTCTGACATGCAAGTACTCTGCAGTACAGCTCAGCATATTTTAGGAACAGCTTACGTGAATGTGGCAGCACTGTCTGAATCAACTGTTTACTGGCAGGAGCAACAGCACTACCCTCCTCTTCCTCTCCTTCTCCTTCCTCAACACCATTTTGACTTTCATCACTCAGAGCAAGAGCAGCTGGGGCCAATATTTGTGAATTCCACACAGTACCTTCACCTTGTAATACTGAATGTTCCAAAGCTACTTTATATGCCATGTGCAGTACCTCTTCACTAGATGTAGGAGTGACGATGTTAGATGTTGTAGTAGCAGCAGTAGTACCATCTCCTTCCTCATCAGCATTACCGTCATTATTATCTGCATCTGCATTCTCATCAGTAATAGTAGCTGCAATATCTTGAGCCAACTGCATCTTTTGTTGTTGCCTGACTGTACTCGCTGGTGTTGTTGCTGAGAACAGGGGCAGTGTTCCCGTTCTTTTTTCTACACTACTAAACCCACCATTATCATTATCACTGCTCCTATTTACCATTTTATTGAGCAATTTATCTGCAGGACACACAGTCAACAGCTTCTTCAATAACACCACAATGTACTGTCCTCTAATGAACTGAGCTAGATCATCAAGACAATTAAATACCAGTGTCTTCTTTGTGACTGCCTGGACAATCCCCTGACCAGGACCCTGACCACTACCATCTACTCCTGCTTGACTATTATTACTGTTATTGCTTGTCTCCAAGGCTTCATCAGCTGCTTGTAATCGTTTCAAATCACCCAGCTCAGCACATAATCTGATATATGTGACCAGGAACTTTCTTAGGTTCTTGACATGCTGAGCGTCAGTCTGAGCGGCGAACACTCCCAGTTGTTTGACCGGGCATCTGCCATACTCTGTCTCCGCTGGCTCCCATCCTCCTCCTAATTGATCTCCACCACTACCACCACCACCACCAGCTGCACCTCCTCCTCTTCCTCTTCTCTTCCTGTTAGTACTTCTCCCAGTAGATGTCGCATGCAGAGTTTTATCCAGCTGCTCATCTCTACTGACGATAAATATATTAACCATAAACACGTGGTGTCTAGCTTTGGGGGAGGAAAAGAAGGGAGCAAGCTCTGCCAGTGCTGCTTCTTTATCTCTTCTCAACATTGCCAGTTTGACCAGCATCCAGCTAGCTTTGTAGAAATATTTATTCTTTTCTAGGCACCATTTCATTGCTGCTATGCAATCTCCTATGAGCACAGCATGCATTTTGCTATCGTGTATCTTGCCAGCAGCGGCAATCTTTTCAACAGTCTCTGTTAAGAAACAATATTTGCCCACAGCTAAGAGTGCGGCTTTATTCTCTTTGCTCAACTTATTCTCGGATGATGGTCTACCATCATTACAAATGGAAGTAGCAGGGATACCAATCTTCATCAAAGCACGCAACCGAGCAGCATGCAACTCAAAAAACACATCTGTCGGTCCACCTCCTTCAAATGCCTTGGTTGCCACATGACACGCCAAGGCTAGATGAGCCAGATACTCATCTGCAGGGCGACCCATCTTTTTCAATGTCTTGCCTATCAGTATATGCAACATGAATGCATCGCTGTCTTCAGCAAGCTGTACAGCTCCTTCCAGGAAACTCAATGCTGTTTTTGCATCCTCTATCAATTTGTTTTGCTCTTCTTCACTACTGCCTCTGACAATAGTGAACTGATTATACATGGGAGGCAATTCATCTAATTGTCTAGCCATTCTAACCGCCAAGAAGAAGAGCACATACCTTTTATACTCATCACTAGGTGCATATAAATAAGCATACGCTGCACACCATGTTTCTACCTTTCTCCAATTGGCAATTCTCTCTTGCAGACTCGTCTGATGCTGCCACACTCTTGATGAAACAAGCTCAGCTGCAATGTCCAACACAACATCTGCAAGTGTAAGATACGCATCATATAACATTTTCCAACTATCTTGCCTCTCTGGGTTGTATAACAGATCCAGCTTGTTGTACATCAGCATTTGTTCAAAATTGGATTCAAATTCAGGCTCCAGTAGGAACTCCCTCTTCATACCAGCCTTGACAACCCATTCATTGACCGGGTCTTGCATCAGTGTTCTCCAGTAGTAGACATGGGTGTGGATTTCAAGCATGAGGGGGTCGTTGACATGTGTGTCACGGGCTGCTTTACTGGCTTGGGTGATGGAGGCAGGGATTTTGACCTTTGCCTTTGTCTTTGCTCCTACTGATCCATCACCACCATCACCAGAGGAGATGATGTCTTCAAATGTGGGTGGCTCCTCAGTCTGCAGCTGCTTCCACCCCTGTTCAAACAACAACCTGGCTTCTTCACGAGGTGGTTGACACACCACATCTATGAGAGCAATAAAAAAGGGATCATACCCACTTAGCGGTTCCTCTGCATCGTCAGCCTCTACTATGCTTGCTTTCAACAAGGGCCACAGTTCCAGACACACTTGCTTAGAATGCAGTCTTGCGCTTCTTTCTTGTGCTGTGCATGCTTCCAGAGGAGTGTCACCACCCCAAATGATACATTCTAGCTTAATATGCTGTACTCTGATGCCATACAGCCAATAAACGCATTTAAACAAGACTCCTTCAAGATCTTCCACCGTCACGTCATCATCATCATCCTTATCAGCAGCAGTCTTACTTGGATGCTGCTGGTTTCTTTGCCTAACACTAGCAGTCCTTGTGGCTCTTAAAGGAGCAGCAGCAGCCACATCCTTCATCCTCTCAATTTCATACTTAGCTGCTCTCATCGCCGATTTCACAAATATTCCATTGCGTTTCAATACAGACGACGATCTCTGCTTCTTCGTACTACCACCACCACCACCACCACCACCACCAGTTGGTGCCAATGGAACTTCTCCACTCTCACCCAAAGTCACAGCTAGATAATCCAGCACATCATATGTATTATTTGCATTCTGCATAGCTCCAAAGTCCAGCTGTCTTAGATGGAAAGTAATAACAGCCAAATCCACCATGATGGGATATGTAGCATCTACCCCATCCCTCATTTGTCTCAATCTTTCCAATGTATCAAATACTTTGATGTTTTGGATGGCATATCCCATGATGTTAATAGCAAAGAGAGCTTTTTGAGCAGTTGAACGCATTATTTGAAGCTCCATATTGGAAAAGGCGCCCTCTCCCCAACTGGTATCATAAACCCGAGTGACAAGGTGGTCGCATTTGTCACTCAGGAAGGCTGCTGCTTGTTGAATGCAAGCACCACTGATGGTGCTTTGGGAGGCATTCTTCAAGGCTTGGATATAACTCGCAATGACACCCAATAGCATACTGTTGTTGTTATTTTTAGTAAATGTATGAGTACCTCCTTCTCCTAATGCCAAGGAAAGTATTTCCTGTGGCACAGCTGGCAACATGGCATCTAGCAATCTCAAATGACATTGCAATGCTAATTTCCAATTAGCTGTTCCTATCGCTGCTTTCAACAGCGTTTCCAACGCTTCTTGCCATTTTACTCTATTAGTCTTCCTCATCACATCTTCTCTATCATCACATGACAGCAACACATTGGTCAGCAGGTCTACCACTTTGTCATATCCTTTTCTTTGTTTCTCCTTCTCTTCCTCCTCCTCCTCAGCAGCAGCATGAGAAGTACAACAAGGCTGAGCACCATGAGGAGACACCAGTGCTGCTTCTCCTCCTTTTCCTCCTTCTCCCTCTTCTTTCTTTTCACTTTCCTTCATAGCCAAAGCTGCCTGCAGAGCTACATCCTCCAACTGCAATATCTCCAATTTCCCTCTAATACTAGCCAGACTGATTTCATTATCCATATGACAACAACCTACATTTATCTCTGCACCTTCCTCCCCAATATCACCATCATCATCTTGTTCTTGCATATATTCTTGCGTATGCAGTAATAGTGCATATCTACACGCCATATAACACATCTGAGCCTCTACGTTAGATGATGTTGCATTATTAATATCATTATCATTATCACCATTATTATTACTACAAGTACTGCTTATATTAGTAGCCTGATGAAGTCTTCCCTGGATCCACCAATGTACTGCCTCCTGACCATGTACTGCATCATGTTCATTGTAAGATTGACATTGGTACCTACCCAGCCATAATAGACATAGAGTACGCGCATGGTCTAACAACTCACTATCAGTCATTGTGTCTGCAGTATCAGTATCAGTATCAGCAGTGGTAGTGGTAGGTTGATCATCAGCCTTTGTAGGAGCATTCAGTTTCTGTCGCTTCTTTCCTCCGTTATTAGCATTCTCCTTCCCACGTATCGTCATCATTGGACTGGTAGGCCCAGCAGCCACAGACTGCTGCACATCACTAGCCACCATAAACGCCACATCAGCACATATGGCTCCTAGAGCTAAGCACATCTGCCTGTTTCCCTCAGTATCCACCAAGGGGTGAACCTTCCTCATGATATACACCACATCTCTCCATGTACTACAGGGGAGAGGAACAGAAAACTTACCCAGAGCATATAGTAGATACACACCCAATTGAGTAGGTGTGACACTGATACTACCACTGCTACTACCTTGTTGGTGTAGAGAGGAGAGTGTGGCGATAAATTCTTCTAGAGCATCGTCTAGTTGTGCTTGGAGCTCTTCTGAGGTAGGTACTGAAGAGGATGCAGCAGCAGTAACAGGAACAGCTCCCTTCTTTTTAACAGGGCTTACACCATCACCATTCTCTCTGCCTTGAGACTCTGCAGGAAAATGTTTTGATTGACCAGTACAGTCAGGTGGTTGAAAGAGAGGGAGAATATCATCCCTGAAATCTTGGGAATAGTCCAACCATATTTCTTCAGTAGAAATATCAGCTGCTGCTGCTGCTGTCTCTGTAGTAGTTGTAGTGGTACCAGAGGTCCCAGCACCTAATATAGTAGTGCCAGTAGCAGCATTAGTTGCAGTTCCTGGAAGATATTTTATTTTCTGACGTTTACTTTCTCTGGTAACTATGACAGGAGATGGAAGTGGAGGTCGTTGATTATCAGCAGGAGCGGATGTTTCATCATTATTATTCCGTTCCACTTCTGTCATTGGATCATCATCTTGATTCAGCGCGGCAGCAATGGTGGTACTTTGGTGGTCACCATCCTTAGTGTCAAAATTTATAGCAGTTGCATCATCGTCTGTAGGCTGCTGCTGCTGCTGCTGCTCTTCAGGTTGTCCATCTCCTTCTGGTTGTGCTATTTCTATCGGTTTTGGAGGCAATTTAAGCATCATCAGTCCACTATTGCTTTTTATTTTATCTGCTATAAACTTGACTAGACATTCAAGAGATCTCTCTTCCAATGTATACTCTTCTGTAATTACCACTGCTGCTGCAGCCTCCCTCCCATCATCATCTTGTTGTCCTAAATCTGTTTCTCTCACTGGAGGTAGTTTCATCAATTGACACGTAATGGGAATAGGTTGCGTCTGAACTGTATCTAATACTGACGATGATGAAAATCTACTCATTTCCCTTGCCAAGGCATTATCGGGCTGAGCCTGCAACAATGCAGCTGCTAATTGCTCAGTACCAGGTCGATCGCCAATATGCACCAATAATTGGAATAGCTTTGCCTGTAGAGTTGGATGTGTATAATCCAGGGCAAGGCCTCTTTCAAAAGCTCTACGGGCAAGAGACCATTGCTGGATCTTGGCTGCTAGAGTGCCGAGACGGTTCCAGACGGAGACGTCGGTGTCATCTACTTCGGTGGCCAAACAATAGAACTGGACTGCATCATGGTGTTTGGATGTGTTCCTGGCTAAGAGGGAGGCTAAGTTCTTGAGAATAAGATATCTGAGTCTGAAGAGTTGTTCGTTGGGTGTGGTTTGTATGAGGGGGTCTTGTAAGAGCAAACGGAATGATTCCTGTGTAGGAAAGTTGGAGGGGGGACAGGAGGGGGGGGGGGGGGGGCGTTGGGGAAGGAAGTGATCAGAGAGTTTGGGTTTTGAAAATCAATTAGAAAGCAAGCATACCTCTGCAAGAGCATCATCATTCTTCTTCACATGCAGCAAAGCATTCTCATAGTGCGTGATCAATCGAGACTCACGAGCCTCTACAGTTTCTTCAAGATCATGTTGCTGCTCTTGTTCTTCATTTATCGCTGTGAAGCCTGCAAGCCTCACCATGATTAGTATATCTTCTCAAATTTTGAAGCTCAAACTATCAACGTTCCCGCAGCAAAAGTAAAGCAGCTTAGGATACAGAGACGGATGGCTCCCCATGAGCTCAGCACAATCTCTCATCCTCTCAAAGACCCACCCATCGCACCCTCAATTACTAGCTGCATGCGTCCTTTACATACATTGAGTCACGATACATTCAATGAAAATATACACATACACACAATCATTATCTTTTATACACTAGAAGGATGACTCAGCAACCCAGTCTGTGCATAAAACAACATATACGCAGATGACCGCTTCACCTCCTCTTCACCAACTGCCACCACCAGCCCGTCATCACACAGGTACCACCTCCCATCTTCATCTGATCTCACATATGATATGTAATGCCCTCCTTGGAAGTTCCCTTTATGCACTACTACTGCAAATAGGTCGTACATAAACTCATCTCTTGTACTGGCATTCATGTTATTCATACTGCCATCGTCATCACCCCCTTCCGTCATCAGTGTATCCTTCTCTCCTTCTTCCTCCTCCTTGTCCTCCTCATCTCTACTTCTCTTCTTCCCTCTCTTCTTATCATCATCAGTATCACCACCATTATCTTCATCTTCCTCATCTTCAGGGGGGCGCATCCCACCACCAGATTGACTACGTGTCATTCGTACCCTTGGGCTGCTTCTATTACTCAATGAACCAATACCTTCACTTCTTCTAGTATTAGTATTAGTAATATCAATCGTAGCAGCGGCAGTGAAGGGTGTTGGAGCAGGGGCAATGTCCAACATGCCCGCATTTGGAGTGATGGCAGCATTGTGCAATATATTTGTTACTGCATCGTTAATATCATGAGAAGCAACTGGAGCTGCTGCTGAAGGAGGAGGAGGAGGGTTGATGGCATACCTCTGCCTCAACACAGTACTAGACAAGAAGGGACGTGCATCCAATCCAGCGAGTGGGAAAGACAGGTACGTTTCTAGCTTCCTAGCCTGAGCCCTAGGCCCACCTGAATGTTCGAATCTCTTGGCATGCAGGGTCAATACGGGGGGAAGTTTGGCAATAGACAATTGCTTGATGGCGGTGGTGGTGGAGCTGCAGCAAGGGCAGCACCATTGTTGTTCGGTTTTACCCAGGTGCTCTTCTTTGATGAATTTATGGAGGCAGCCTTGGACATTGACACCTGGCCAGTTTTGATACTTGGTCAGTGCTGGGTGTTTGCTCACATCATCATTCTTTCCCAGTGATGCTGGACCTCCACCACCACCACCAAGTGCACCACCAGCAGCAGCAGCTTCTCCTCCTCCTCCTCCTTCTGCAGTACCATTCTCTTCTTCCATAATCAAGATCGAGCTTCCTTCCATAGTAATGGGGTTGCCTTCAGGGTATGGTGACTCAGTTCTGGCCCTTTTAACTAGATCCAGATCTCTGGCTCCATCTCCATCTCCACCACCACCGCCACCACCACGTCTCTTGATACCTCTTTTATTGCTGTTTGCATTGCCATGTCCACCATCACCACCACCAACAGTCTCCCCCTCTGTTCTCCCTTCTTCATGGTCACCCATCTTCACCTTCTTCTTATTGCTGGGTTGTTTATCACCGTCATCACTTTCTTTATCATCACCACTCTCACCAGCAACAGCAACACTGGTGGTCGTCGTTGGACTCGTCGTGGTATTCCCCATATTCTCTGCAGCAGCAGCTGCAACCAGCGCAGCTTCTCTTTCCAATTTAGCTAGGAATGCCTTCTTTGCTGCTCCAGTCAACTGCTTTGCTTGCCTCCTCTGTTGTTGCTTTGCAGCCCCAGCCTTTCCATTAATTGCATTTTTATTGGGTCTAGCAATGATAGGAACTGGCATCACCTCTGTCTGCGGGGGCACTTCCAGAGAAATATTAGTAAAGGGGTCTTCAGTGGTGGATGTATGCCCACATTTACTACAAGATACATCAGATCTAAGCAGCCCCCCATAGACATCAGCTGCAATGTTCTTTGTCCCTTCGACACTCGCAATCAATTCCAATATGCACAAGAAGAACTCATGCGCATCTTGCTGAGAGTAGCCAGACCCCAAACTACCACCACCACCAACAAGGCTCCACCAGCAGTGGAGAAATGAAGCAGGGCTGACTGGGGTCCTACCTCCATTATAAACTGCACTAAACACTGTGTCCAACTCACAACTAACACAACAACCACCATCTGCTATTATTCCACATGACGCTCTATTATGACAACCCATCAGGAAATGGTTCCTCAAGACGGGGGAGTGTGCCATTGCCTGGATGATGGCGTTCATGAAGCAGGTGTTGCCCATGTTGTTCAGGCCTCTCAGTCCTAGAGGGAGGCCGTCAGTGGGTGCAATGGTCTCGAAAAGAGGAGGTGGGGTAGGGATGGCAAGATCTAGACCTATGTTGACTGCATCTGATACTACTAGTTGCTGTTCTAGTTCTTCTTCTGCTTGTTGTTGCTGTTGCTGTTGTTGAGGAGAGGGGCGGCGGATGACTGCGGTGCTATCGTTGCCATGTTCAATTACCTTGGAGGCTAATGCTCTAGAAACAGCTGTATCAAATGACGTACTATATATGTAGTCCTCACATGCAGAGCAATAGAGCTCTCCACCCAAGGTGAGGTCAAGGAAGACGTGATGAATGGCCCGACCATGATGGGATTGATTCGACTTGGCGAGGCAGGTGGCGGTGGAGGAGACGTTACCGCAAGTTAGGCATGCAAATCCTATGGCGTTTCTAATTGTTTGGTCGTGTTCCTGTAAGTGAGAAGGAGTGGGTTAGAGTTGTGAAGCGGTGGGGTGATTCGAGTGAGTTTGGTTTGAAAAAAAAAACAATCTGCAAAGTACCTTAGATTGCAGCAATGCGCGAGTCAACACAACAGAAGGGTGGAACTTCGCGTTTAGAGGGAGATGATTACATTGGCATTCATATTTACGCTTTCTTTCCATATTTATAAACAAAAATTACCAATTGCTCTCCCTCAATTTCTGCTATTATGCTTTTGGGCAGTGTCAATATACTTGGCGATGTCAAACCCCGGGATGCATTGGTATCCTAGATTGGTAAGATACGAAATGTTAGAGGTTCCGACTTTTTGCTAGAAAAGATTGACCGACGTGGGTTGTTACAGTAAACAATCCTCCTCTCTCCGCTCCTCTCTCATGTTTTGTCATTTAACTTCCCAACACTAAATCAACTTGAGGAGCATTATGCTTATTCAACCAGCTCCTTAGAGTAAGTTTCAACCCGTATGTTTAAACAGAAAACAAGGAATCGTTTGAATTATCTTAGTGGGCAAGCCCACAATTTTTGGACAACAAAACCTGACAGGACTCTATATAGACCTCGCCGTCTCGGTCAAGAAATCAAAGAGCGACAGGGAGGTGCAAGTTGGGAGCTGATAAAGGCGTGCTGCCTTCTCGTTGCCAGTATGTTATATATTAATCTGTGCTTTGAAACGATTTAGATCACAATATTTGCATTATTGATAGGGGGAAAGGCCACTAGAGAGGACTCACTCTATCCCAACGAACAGGGACTAGGGATAACAAACACATAAAATACTCCTCTTGTATGCAATTTTTAAACTCGATGGAGGTCTTGAACACGTATGTAGTAGACAATGGACCGCTGTATTGAAATCAAAAGCGTCAGAACAAGGCTATCGTTGGGTCAAGGTACCTCATGTCACATCTGTTGACACTCACCTGGTCTTTTATCAGAGCGAAAACCCGCACCTCATCAGTTTAGGAGGCGTACCAGCACGTTCAAAAGGACCACTAGACCATTCCAATCAATTGATCATGGCCACCGAAGCAAGGGAACTCAACTCATTATCCACCTGCCATGTTGGTGAAGTTGGTGCCACCACCACCACCACCACCTCCTCCGACCCAGCTCCCATCTACACCATCACCAAGCCCATCGGCGAAGGCACCTATGGCATAGTCTACAAAGCCACAGGCCCTCGGGACACCACTGTAGCAATCAAAGCATTCAAACGACCTAAATCTCCTTCCAACGTCCACGCCAACATCACCGCCAGACGCGAGCTCGACATGCTCCAGCTGGTCAAGGGCCGCCACCCAAACATCATCTCCCTCCTGGATACTCTCCACACCAGAGACGGCCAGCTGTGCCTTGTCTTGGAGTATGCTGAGCGTTCTTTACTAGATGAGATGGTTGTCCATTGGGATAAGTATGGTACTGGCCTGCCGCCAGCAACAGTACAAAAGTGGATGTGGCAACTGCTGAGCGCGCTGTCCTTTCTTCATACCAAGTGTGGTGTTATGCATAGAGATATTAAACCGGAGAATTTATTGATAGATATGCAGGGTAGTATTAAATTATGTGACATGGGGTTTGCAAGGCCAGTAATGTTTGGTGGTACTGCTACTGCTACTGGAGGAGCACCTTCATCTTCCTCTTCTTCCTCCACTTCATGGTCATCTCTGTCAGCAAGCAACTATATTACTACTACTACTGCTAATAATAATAATAATAATAGTGAAGTATCTAGTGATCGTGATAATGGAGGAAAGTTCACCCAATACGTCGCCACTCGTTGGTACAGAGCTCCAGAGCTACTATTGGGAGAACCTCGGTATGGTACCCCAGTAGACATTTGGGCACTGGGATGCTTGTTTGTTGAAATGCTAACTGGTCAGCCTCTATTTCCCGGACAGAATGATGCAGATCAGTTGGGAAAAATCATGAGATGTATGAGTACTGGTCCTGGTAGTTCCGGTCTTTGTCCTACTCATGAAGTTTCCCTGAAAAAGCATCCGATATATTCCAAGCTGTTTCTTAAAGCAGGAGGAGCAGGGGGGTTGAAAGATGGCCCTAGGGGTGGTGTTGTTGGAAAAAACAACAAACAGACACTTAGGGATAAGCTGAATCGGAACATTCATATGAGCGAGAAAGGGATACAGTTGGTAGAAAAAGCACTACAAACAGATCCTGATCAGAGAGCTACTGCTAGGCAGTTGATGGAGTTGCCTTACTTTGATGATTTGAGGAGGAAGATGATGACGGTGACTGGATCAGAATTGTCTTCCGCAATACCCCAACCCCAACCCCAACCCCAACAACAACAACAACAAGAAGGTGCTGCTCCTGTTGATCTAGCTGGCGGTAATAGTAACAACTCATCTGATATTATGACAGACTCAATTGTGATCATCAAGAGCGGGGGTGATAATAATGTGATCAATAAGAAAAGGAAACTACTGGACACTATAGCTAGCAAAAACAAGGATAGCATGATTCGACAAGATGATGATCTAATCATCATAGACGCCGTGCCTCCTCCTCATGCTGCTTTGTTTGAAACTACAACCACAAAAACAACAGGAGCCGCCAATATAGCATTATCACTATTTGACATAGCTACTGCCGCTGCTACTGTTGTGATCACCCCGAATAAAGGCAGTCTAAGCTCTCTTAAAGCTGCACACATCAACTCAATGACTCCATCAGCAGCTTCATCAGTAGGCAGTATGAGTATTGAGATAGTGCAACCATCAGATGGCAGGCAGCAGCAGGTGAAAACTTCACTCACTCAACCAACCAACCAACAACAACAATAATATCAAACGTGCCTTGCATTTCAGCACCAACAAAACAACAGCGTAATGTCAAAGGATGCTATGTGTCTGATTATACAAGTACCAAGTAGCGATAATGTTTCAATCAAGAAGAAGTAGGACAGATCTAAAGATAGGTAGAGTATGGTATTTGTTTTGAGAGAGAGAGAGGAAAAAAAACCTTAACAATATGTGTATGTTATGAGTTGCTGTACACGTACTTTTGACAAGTTGTTATCAAATCTCACCCCATTTTGTATTTTTAATTACACTTTTTTTTTTCAATATAAAGTAGGGCAACCAATTTGTATGCCCCAGCTAGCTATTTGGCTAAAAGAAAGAATGGCATCAATTTTTCATACAAGTTTGTACTACACCAATTAATATTTTGTAACAAAGATCCACACTAAAACAGTGAATATTATGGCCCTCTCAAGACTGACCATCACAACATCCAACGTAGAAAAATTTCCCTTCAGCTCAGCCTTTACCTTGACAATCAACAAGTCACAAGTTCAAACATTGAATAGAGTTGGAGCGTACTTACCTGAGCCTGTGTTTACACATGGGCAGCTCCTCTATGTGGCATGGTCTCGCACTGGCAACCCGGATGGACTAAAATAAAAGTATGTATACCTGGAGTGCTTTTGGATGAAGACATTTATACAAGGAATGTGGTGTGTACACAGAAGTGCTGCTACAAGATTAAAACAAGGAGACGTGATCATCAACACCATTTAATACAATATCATCCATTATAACAGCTTCAATGAAGCTCTTTTAACTTCTATAGCATTGTTCAAACTGTCATTACAATTCATACGCTATTCTCAGAGTGGCATAAACACCACACCAAGAGCTAATGTCACTACAAAACTATTCCAATCAGGAAAACAGTGGATACATCTGCAGCATCTTACCCAACGATGAAGGCGTCAACCCCTCCTTCTCATCCAGAGTACTCTGCACAATCATGAACAAAGGTCTCTCCTCCTCCCTCGTTTCACTCATCTCCTTGATAGCTTCTTCCAGCCCGCCTCTCTTCCTCAGACTATTCCCCGTCCACAGCGATCTCTCATCATACAAATTTCTATTCACTTCATCTTCGCTTTTTCTATGCGCCCAAGGCGCATCGTAAAAATGGTATGTCTCAAACATGTAATTTAGGCAAGACACCGTTCTATAAAGAGAGTATTCAGTCCATGTCGTGTTGGGGTGAGCTATCAACCACTCCAGCATGTATGCATCCCACTTCTGTCCACCTACTCGGTGTAGAGTATCCAACAAACTGTTGGCAATATGACTCGACAATACGGCAGGGGTGACTCCAAAGCCATGCATTCTGAGTGAATCAGGATCGGTGCATTCATTCATTGTAATGTTGAGGAATGACTTGCTGGCATTCCACCAGTCAACATGGACTGCCATTGGCTCTGAGTATGCTCTTGCTTTGCCTTGTTTGTCGAAAAAGTCGCTGACTTTGAGGTGCTTTGCAGGTAGAATGTCGGCATCCAGTACCAGGAAGAAGGGCGTCTTTAGATGTTTCACTACTTGAATCTTGATCAGCATCTGCAATTCCCAACTGGATGGCCAGTTTTCAGGCCACCACTCGTCAACGTTGCCTATGATTTCGCTCTCTGGGATTACTCGAGTTTTATGAAGAGGGGTATTTCTCGTAAAATGGTTGAAATATTGGGTCTCAGTGTCGGGCACTACTAGGAGAACTTCTTCCAGGTTGTGTATGTCATCAGCAAATGCTTCACAAAGTAGTTGGAATGATATTGAGAAGCGATCTATGTCCTTCAGAGTCAAGGGGATGACAATGGAGAGCTGTTTGGGTTGAGTTTGAAGAGGGTTGAGAAGGCGGAGCATGTCAAGGGTGGGGGAGCCGGGGCGGACGGTGGGAAGAGTGGCATGGCTGGGCTGAGAGAGGAGCATTGTTGTGGCGGTGACGAGGCTTGCTACAATGATGCAAAAGAACATAGTAAGTAGGTATGACCTATGTGCTCTTATTATGCCCATTGGAGGGCCTTTTAGAAGCAGTTTGTGCAATAATCCAAGGGATGATATGCGTGCCTCTATTTCAAAAAATGTGGGAGATTATTACCTAAGACAACTCTCGCTGTCTAGAAATGATCTCTTATATTCAAAAATAGCTCAAATTGTGCGAACTATAGTGCAATTACTGCAAAATATATCCAGTCCCTGGCCGTCTTGGACCGGCGGTCAAGAGGAGAAAATGTATCCAAAGCGTCCAATTTCCCTATTAATTATATCTAGAGCACATTTAAATGCATTGTTTACATTGATTTATACCCTATTTCTTTGCTTTGTTTAATCAAAATGCGTCTAAAACAAAAACAGCTGAAGCATCTCTCCTTGAATGTGTCCAGCATAATAGGAGCTTCTCTCTTCTTTTTCCTCATCCTACACCCTTTACTTTCATCTCTAAAGGTAGCTCTTAATGGTGGAACCACTACCGCCTTCCAAGGAAACAATAACGAGGAACTGGTAAAAACGGCATCTCCAATGCCATTGCCATCCCAGACGACGAGTCGCCAGCTTCTTCGTCCATCTACTGTCTACACCCGTCAAGCAGGCACCCATGCCTACCTCAAACCCCACTATTCAACCCAATCAATGGACATCTCCATCAATCAATCATCTTCATACTCATCGTTCTACCACGACTTTATCGCTTCTGACCTGGAAGAATGGAAAACCATCGACGCCGCCATCATCGAAAAGGCCACAACATTCTACGATGTCTGCTCTGGTGATCTTGTCCGTTTCCAGATCTACAACAACTCTCAACTATGGGTATGGCCCGTAACACAAGATTACAACCCTAGCAAAAAGAGCCCAAAACAAGCACAACACAAAGTCGCATTCACCATTCTTGGCCTCCTCCACACAATCAAGACTTTCTCCTCTCTCCCCGATGTGGACGCCCTCTTCCACACGTCCCAATACCCCTGCCTGGATCGCAGTATCGGCCAATCCAGGCTCCCCATATTTGCTCAGCAGTCAAATTCCTTCCATTACGACATCCCATGGCCAGACCACAGTTTCTGGTCACCTCCCCAAGGTCAGCAGCAGGTGACTGATCCCCACACTGATCAACCAATTATTGGGTGGGCCAACCAACAGCAGCTGCTCAGTACCAAGTATAATAATGTGACGTTTGCATCCAGGTTGCCATCTGCCTATTGGCAAGGTGAAGCTTCAGGGTTGCCTGGTATGCCTGCAGAAGATAGTATCAGAAGCTCTTTTGCAGATTGTCCCTCTTCACTAATCTCTACTGATGATGACGATGCTGACAACAACGATAGTGTTAATGCTGCTGATGAAGCTGCAAATGAAAAGAGAAGAAAACCCATTCCATCTCCACCATCTTCTTCTTCTTCTTCTCTACTCCTCCTAGAGCCTGGCCATGATGAAAGGTACCATAAACCCCTCCAGAACATGTGCGATCACAGGTACCTAGTGTCAGTCGGGGGAGAAGCTTCCACATTTCCCCTCCGTCACGCCATGGCCTGCCGCTCCCTAATCCTCAACATAGAAGCAGAGCAGACTGACAGTTTCCATACATTCTACAGTAGATCTCTAGAACCAGGGAAGCACTACTTTAACATTGAAACTGATAGGCAGTCTATTTGTGAGACAGTAACAAGTGAGATTGAGAAACTGAATGCTGTCGTTCAGAAGAATGTCGACGGGGGTTATATAGCCTTGTCCAGTGAAGATGATCTCACTCCTTCATTGAAGAAGAAAGAGAGCAGGTTTGCAGCAGTTGAAAATTATGCTACAAATAGTATAAATGTCGACAATAGCTTCTTTATTGATGATAATGCCATTTCTACTGCTACTAATGATGATGATATCACACACAGGAGAAATGTACTGCATAGTGGAGGCAGCAGTAGAAAGTTGCTTTCTGAAGATGGAGATGACAACAAAGAGGCCAACGGGTTGGGTCCCTGGACAATTGCATCCAACGGAGCTCAATTCATCCAAGACCACCTCACGATGAAGGATGTCCTGCTATGCTCCCAAGACCTCCTCACCCAGTATGCCTCCAGACAGGCCTTCACGCCTCACCCTCATACTAATAGCATATGCATGACTGGAGAGAGAGTACTGGATATGTTTAGCGACGATGCGGAATTGCGTAATGCAGTGAGTGAGATGTATCCTTGGTTGAAGAGCTATGACGGTGGGTGTGGTCATGCTCAGCCTATTATTGACGCTGAGAGGGAGGCAGCTGCATTGGCTGCTTTGGAAGCTCAAGCTAGCGAATAACTAAACCCTACCACAAGGGCATGAAAAAGAAGAAGTAGAGTATTCATTGACTCTCTCTCTCATTTTTTAACTGATTGAATTGCATCGATTATCGACATAGATCTATCTAAAGGTGTAATTGTTGTATTGATGTTATCTTATACACACCCACCCACAAAGCTACCGATACTTAATGAGTAGTAAATCTTCATCTGTTCCTATATCTCTTCTAGCTACATCCAACACTCCTGCCTTGATCCACTCCTCTTCCTTTTCTATACTGCTACTTACTATTACTGCTACAGCCGGATCTCTGATTGCGAATTCATCTTTATCACCATTATAGCTTGTTATTACAATATAATGACCCAAGTACCCTACTCTATTATTACTATTATTTTTACTATTATTATTATTATTGTTGGTGAAGAGTAAGGCTTTGTTGACCAGAGCAATGATGAAATGCCTCCCATCCAGTAGTGTATCTGCTAGTTGTTGTATGGTTATAGACTGCTGCTTGATAATAATGCCAGCAGAGGGTGCTAGAGAGAACAGTTGCTCAACACGGTGTCTGTCTTTATCTATACATTTAGAGTAAAATGTTTCATGTGCGTATGCGTCATAATTGATGCCTAGAGTGGTGGTGGATAATGTGATGGAAATGGGTGTTGTTGTTGTTGTTGTTGTCGTTGTGGTGGTGGTGGAGGAGGAGGTGGTAAGAAGACGACTGAGGATGTGAGCTAGGTCAATTGTCCAGATAGATTGGACTGGACATGATTGGATAAGGTTGGGTAGAGTGTATGATGGGTTATCATTTTGGTGATATATGGCTTGGAGGACCATGGAGAGGCAGGCTAGTCCACAGTCCCAGTTGTAGAGTTGCTTGATGTGAGGGACTCGGGGTAAGGGAGGACGAGAAGAGCGGTGGGGCAGAGTAGGGAATTCGTCCGTTGATGTGGTTCTGTTATTCATAGAACGAGCGTTGCACATGCTGTATGAATGTAGTATGTCTATGTATACTCGTTGTACGGCTGGAGCTTTACTTGGGAGATAATTAGAGAAGCGATCTACTCCTTTACTCCTCTTATAATTTCCTCTTGTGTCGTTGTTACTTTGTATACCTTTACTTCGACTCTGGGAACAGAGCCTCAACGAATACATCTATATCAAACTGTCTCAAATCTTCCAGCCCTTCTCCAACACCCACAAACTTAACTGGAACGCCCAACTCATCCACCACCGACACCACAGCTCCTCCCCTCGCTGTCCCATCCAACTTTGTCAAAATAATACCAGACAGTCCCCCCAGGGTAATATTAAACTCTCTAGCTTGATTAGTCATATTCAGTCCCGTAGTACCATCCAGGACCAATAATGTTTCATGAGGAGCTCCTTTCGCTGCTTTCCCCACACTTCTCTTGCATTTGGCCAGCTCCTCCATCAGATCAATATTAGTGTGCAGCCTTCCACTGGTGTCGCATAGCACTATATCAGCACCTGATGTCTTTGCGTACTCTACTGCTTTGAACAAAACTGCATCAGGTCTTGCCTTGTCATTATCAGCTCTGACGATTTCAACATCAGCACGACGCGCCCATTCTTCCAATTGCTCAGCAGCTGCTGCTCTAAATGTATCACCTGCGCCCATCACCACTTTAGCACCTGCTCCTGCAAACTTGGCAGCTAGTTTACCAATGGTAGTAGTCTTTCCTCCTCCATTTACTCCTACAATTAGGATCACAGCAGGCTGAGCGTCCCCCAGATTCAACTCAACATCTCCCCCTCTAGATTGTAATATGTTGATAATACTTTCTTTCAATGCCTTTCTGAGATCCGGTCCAGTCTTAAGTTCTCCCAGCTTTACCCTCTCCCTGATTTCATCTACTATTTTGAAGGATGTCTTCGGGCCGAAATCAGACATGATCAGAGCATCTTCAAGCTCCTCCAGCTCCTGATCAGCGTCCTCCAAAGTCCAGTAAGCAAAGAGCTCTTCTACTACACCTAGCTTCTCTCTTGTTTTGCTGGTGCCCTTCATGAGAAGCTCAAGATCTTGGGCTGCTTTTTCTTTAAAGACACGAGCGAGCTTTTGCAAGACGCCAGGCGTAGCGGTGGCGGTGACCTGTATATCGGTTTGTGATGTTAGAAAGGCGAGGTTGGGTTAGCAGACTGAATTAGGCATGACGATAATGTAGGCATGCATCCGGTGTTTGTAATGCAATGCTTACCTGACGACGACAATTTCGAGAAACTCTAGAGATGCCATCTTTTGGCACAGCAATTTGCCTTGTATCTACTTTAAACTGACGTAGCGACTTCATTATTGATCTGAGTATATGTACAAATAACCGTATCGTAGAAATGAACTCGACACAGACTCGAAAACATCAAGATAAAGAAGTGGGAGATCATCATGCATTCAATGACCATATCCACCTCACTTGCCATTCTTTACCCAAGTTCATTCTATACATTCTTCTTACACATGCATCCTTATACTACACACCTCTACATCTATCTCCTCCCCATCTCCTATCTACTCCTCCTCTGTCTAGCTGGTCTAATGGATATATAATCCGACAACTTCACCTCTCCCAGTACCTTCACCTCGCCATCATCCACCGCCACCCTCCTCAACCCCCCTCCTCCTCCTCTATCCTCCAACCTCCCATCAGCATAACTATGCTTGTACACACAGCTAGTACCAAAAGGACACGTCCCTTCTCCATAAGCAAAGTACTTGCATGGCGTAGCTGCTAATTTACCTCTATACCCTTCTACAATAGCATCCTTTTCCTCTTTACTGCCTGGCCAAACGACTGATGGGGTGACCATATATGTAGTTACTCTACACACAGGACAAGTTCTTAGAGCAGTGTCGACATCCACTGTACCGTCGTCATTCTTAGACCTCCAGTTTCTTATGCAAGGCAGACAGAATGGATGGTCGCATGCTAATAGTCCAAATCTTCTGTCTGACAGATTGCTCTTTTCAAGCACCCTTTCTAGGCAAATGCCACATTCAACTGCAGCTGATCTTGCTCTGGCTGCCAGTCTCTCGTGTCTTTTGGTGCATTCTTCTGTGTGCTGCGCACGCTGAGTTCCATCGGTGGGGTGGAGGGCGTACTTCTCACATGTCTCACACCATTCGCCATGTACCAATTTGCATTCACCTATACATGCACCATCTTCTGCTGCTGTCATCGTCATTGATTTGCTGCATATTCCAGTCACATACCATTCTCCACACATAGATGCTGACATGGAACTATTAGTAGTAGCAGCAGCAGCAGCAGCAGCATAGTAATACCCACCACCACTACCACCACCAAAGCTACCATTGCTACCATTTCTCACCATCATAATAGCGTTCACATTTTGAGGCACAGCCCAAGGTGCCATGTATGGACTACTGCTTCCTGATAGTCCCCCTCCATTGCCATTGGATGTATAACTGCCACTATGACTCCCTCCTCCCCCCTCATTACCACTATAATACTGTGCCTGCTGTTGCTGGTGTTGATTGTAATAATGATGATGATGGTGCTGGTGGTGGAGATTGGCATATGTTGGTGTTGTTAATATGGATGGATCATCTAATGCAGAAGGATGACTATGACTATGACTATGACTATGGCCATCTTCCTGCTCTGCTTCTCCTTCTCCTACATCATCGTCAGATGTTGATCCAGTGGCAAATGGATCCTTAGGGAGGTCTATTTTGATAGGAGATCTTTTATTAATGATAATTGGGGTAGGAGATGATGATGATGATGGTTTCAGTTCTTGTTGTTCTTGCAGTTGCTGCTGCCTAATGTTGATGTTATTGTTATTATCTGGTGCTGCTCCTGCTAGTCTGAGTTGGGAAATAGGGAGGATGGTGTCCAGATCGTCAATGGTGGTTGGATCTGGTTTGAGGGTAGGAGGAGGGATGTATCCTGAAGGTTGTCTATCTTCTTTGGGTCTGTAGGAAGGTCTGATGTGGTCATAACGGCATTTTTCGCCATAGATGCAGCAGCCTTCCAAGTAGAATGTGCAGACCTGTGTGTGTGTGAGGGAGAGGGAAGGGTGGAGCGGAGAGGCTCAAGGTGTGGTGTCGGTGTGAACTGATCAGATCAGAAATGTTGGCAGAAGCGGGATTTTGAGGAGGATTAGAGACACTGCTTACCTGGTTTGGAGCACTGTTGAGACTATGTGAGAATGGACAGCTTGATCCAGCCTTACAAACGCCGTGTAAGTAATATCTACAAAGAATCGAAGATTTTGAGCTTTGGCTACTGCCCTCATCAGTCATACTAGTGGCTAATTTATAAGGATGCTCTGCGCTAATGAAAATAGATGAGAATCTGCTCCCAATGGACCTCAATATGGGAATTTATAGCTCTCAGATGCTGAACCGCATCGTCATTGCTCACTTTCCAAAGCCATATTCTCACGATTACCGGCTGGTGCATTCATTTTAAACGTAATTATTGAAAATATACAACACCATTGAACACCCCAGTGACGTCATAAGTAAGGGTTTACTCTCTATGCTAACAATATTACGACGATCGACAGTCAAGGACTTGACACAGCTCGTAATGCATGATATGGGACCCTCTACTTGCTCTCTACTAGATCTCGACATGAATAAACATCAACAAGGAGAGCGCAGATTCACCTCTGGTGCTATTGGCTTACAACAGTCACCTCCAGTCTATTTGATCTCCGCCTGTCGAACCCCACTAGGCTCTTTCCAAGGCTCACTCTCACACCTCTCAGCAACCCAACTCGGTTCTATCGCCATCAAAGCCGCCTTGGAAAGAGCCTCAATATCTCCTGAACACATAGACTCGGTGTATTTCGGCAACGTCTGTTCAGCAGGTCTTGGTCAAGCTCCTGCTCGCCAAGCAGCTGTCCGAGCAGGTCTTCCCTTGTCTACCGACTGTACCACAGTCAACAAGGTCTGTTCTTCAGGTATTAAGGCCATAACCCTCGCTGTGTCTGCCATAGCACTAGGAGCAGACTCTATGTCAGTAGCAGGAGGCATGGAGAGCATGTCCAACATTCCCTTTCTAGCACCATCTGTTCGTAAAGGCAAGAAACTAGGCCACACAGAATTACTAGATGGAATGATCCACGATGCTCTCTGGGATTCATTTTATGATGTTCACATGGGAGAGTGTGGGGAGATGGTGGCTGAGAAAATGGGTATTAGTAGAGAAGAACAGGATGATCATGCTGTGAAGACGGTAGAGAAGGCTCAGCGTGCTGCTGCTGCAGGGTTTACCCAATGGGAGATTGTGCCTGTTGAGATTAATAGTAATGATAAGAAGAATGTAGGAGAAACACAGCAGATGTACACTACTACAGATGAAGCTATATCAAAGATGCAGCCTGATAAGTTAAGAAAGTTAAAACCAGCATTTAGCAAGGGAGGAGGAGGAACAATCACAGCAGGGAATGCAAGTCCTATTACTGACGGTGCTGCTGCCGTTGTCCTGGTTTCTCAGCAGGGTCTAGACCACCTCAATTATACTAATACTAATACTAATACTAATATCAAACCGTTAGCTAGAATAGTATCATTCGCAGATGCATCCCAAGATCCCCGAGATTTTTCCACCTCCCCTACACTGGCCATCAACAAAGCTCTTGAGGCTGCTGGTCTCTCCGTCAGTGATATTGACTATTGGGAGATCAACGAGGCTTTTTCAGTGGTAGACATTGCCAATCAAAGGCTGTTGGGCTTGGATGCAAGTAGGGTCAATGTATTTGGTGGTAGCGTAGCACTGGGACATCCTGTCGGAGCATCTGGGTGTAGGATTATGGTGACGTTGTTGAATGTATTGAGGGTTAGAAAAGGGAGGTTAGGGTGTGCTGCTATTTGTAATGGAGGGGGAGGGGCTACTGCCATAATAGTGGAAAATATGATGAAAGATGATGATGATAAAAAGAGTAGTAGATTGTAAAATCACCTTATTGACGAAATGTCTTTACAGTTATGAATTGGGAATGAATACAGTACCTTGTCTTGTCTCACATAGTTTTATCAACTCTTCTACATGGCGTTGTGTCTCCTCTAGTGTCTGCATCGTGTCTATAACAAAATCCGCTCTCTTCTGCTTCTCTGTCGTATGCATTTGCCTCTGCCTGATTGTCTTAAACTTCTCAACTGTCATACCTGGTCGTTTTAATACTCTTTCTTCCTGCGCATCATCGTCACATACTACCACTAGGACTGCATCGCAGTTCTTTTCAGCTCCAGTTTCAAAGAGGAGAGGAATGTCCAGCACAACAAGGGGGTGTTGCTCTTGGCATTGCTGTTGAAGCCAATCTGTCTTTCTTGCTTGTACTAAAGGATGGACTATGGATTCTAGTTTTTGCAATGCTTCTTTTTTACCTAGTACTTTTTGGCTGAGCGCTGCTCTGTCGATGGCACCGTCGGGGCCGAGGACGCCTGGAAAAGCGGTCGAGACGGGGTGGACGGCCTCTGCTCGGTAGATGTTGTGGACGGTGGCGTCGCTGTCTAAGACAGGAACCTTGTGTGTTTGGAACATTGATGCTACTGTGCTCTTTCCACACCCTATGCTTCCCGTTAAACCTAGTATAAACATGATGGATCAAGAAAGGATGAATAAATCAAAAGTTTGTCAAAGGAATGCAGAAATATGGGCTAGTAAAGGATATAATTGATTCACATCCCATCATACCATTTGATCATAACAAAGAAATGCCTTTGAGCCGTGCATTAGACTGCTAAATAGCTTCAAAAGACTTGACCTTGACGGTTCTCAAGCTTGCCGTTCAAAAAACTATGAATATCACCCTCTGCTGAAATCTGCCACATCCAATTCGATTTTGACATTTTATACACACAATAAAGTCTTCATGGACCCGCTGATTCGAAAATTGAGCTAGCTACAACAGCAAAATTTCAAATTAACTTTCAGATCACTCTTGAAACAACAATGGCTCCCAAACCAGCAAAGGGACAAAAGTCCATCACCAGCTTTATCTTCACGAAGAAACGCCCCGATTCAGATGCACCCCCATCCTCACCAGGCAAGCAGGACGACACCCCTCTTCCACCACCCTCCAAACGTGTCAAGGAAGCAAAAACAACAAACCGCCCTTCCTCGTCTCCCAAACCACCACCACAACCAAGGCCATCCATAGATGCCAATGAACGCAGACGCATCCTCCAGCGAAAACTCGTCACAGGCTCTTACTACAACCACCACCAACACCAACAACCAGGCACAGTCGCCAGAACCCAGGAAGCTCTCCGTCATCAACTTCAGGCCACTAAAACAGACTCCAAACTCACCCCACTAGAACTCCAAGTCCAGTCCCTCATGAACCAACACCCCAACTGCCTCCTGGCCATAGAAGTAGGGTACAAGGTCAAGTTCTACGGTGATCATGCTGAGATAGCCAGTAGAATCCTCAATCTAGGCTGCTATCCTGACCGTAATTTTATATCACTCTGGATCCCTCTCTCCAGGCTGGCCCACCATGTGAGGAGGCTGGTAGAGGCTGGGTATAAAGTAGGAGTGGTGAGGCAGACTGAGACTGCTGCCTTGAAGAAGGTGGGTGATAATAAAAATCAGCCGTTTAAGAGAGAAGTTCAAGAGATGTATACAAGAGCGACGATTGAAGCTGGTGGTCTTGCTGCCTTGGAAAGTAATAAAAAGAGTGGTGAGCATGATGATATTGATAATAATGCTGATCATGGTGGTGAAAGTGCAGCAAAAGCACAAGATGATGAACAGGGATTTGAAGTGAACAACACCATCACTCCTTCCACCACCACCACAACCCAACAACAACATCAACAACAACAACAACAGCCATGGAGCAATGAAAGGCTCAGTCGTCACCTTGTCGTCCTAGTAGAACCACCACCACCACCACAACTTCAATTACTATCATTATCAGGGAAGGTGTGTATTGGTCTCATAGCTATAGAGGTCAGTACTAGTACTACTCTCTATGCCGAGTTTAATGATGGTCCCATGAGAGAGCAGCTGGAGAAGTACCTCTTGATGACGCCTCCCAGTGAGGTGGTACTGGGTGGTGATATTAGCAGCAGTACACGAAGATTGATTGATCATTTTGTATCTGGTGGTAGTAGTAGTAGTAGTAGTAGTGGTGGTGGTGGTGGTGGTGTTACTACTACTTGGAAGAAGAAGAGGGGAGGAGTAGGTTCCACGCCACCACAACCACTAACGACAACAACACAGAGAAGTTATAGTTCTACTGTTAGTACAATTGCAGCACCCAGTGATGATGACGTCGTCCTCAATCCTGAAAACTGGCCTCCATTTCAGTATAAACTGCTGGCAGACCTGCCTCCAATGGTACTACGGGCGGTACTATGTGGGAGGAAGTATCTAGAGCCACTAGGACTGGAATCTGCTCTTATTTTTGGCAAATACCAGTGTTATAGTTCTCTACATACAGAAATTGGTCTCTTGCCTAATGCATTGGTGCAACTGGAGATCTTGAAGACAAATTCTCCTAGTAGTGGTGGTGGTGAAAAATCATCATCATCAAAGGGAGGAGGTGGTGGTGCAGCAGAAAAAGGGAGCTTGCTATGGTTGCTTGATAGAACACTCACTCCTGGTGGAGGTAGACTGATGAGAGAATGGGTGACCAAGCCATTGCGAGATAGAATGGATATTGAAGAACGGTTGACTTCAGTGGAAGAAATAATGACGGACATGGCAAGTAATGGAGTACTAGCTGCATTGCCAGGTGTGTTGAAATCTCTTCCTGATCTCTCTCGTATAATAGGTAGGGCGTTTCATGGGACGTGTGCCCCTTCAGAATTTGTCACAATGCTGCAGACATTCTCCAGCCTCCCCCTTCAACTAAAGCTGGTTCCTACTGAGGATGGTAATGGTGATCTAACCATCCAAGAAGGTGCAGCTCGGTGTCTACCTTTGATGACTCTGTTGAAAGCAGCGGGCAGTTTTATGGGGGCTGCAGCTGCAAGAGAATTACTGGCATGTTTGAATGTACGTGCAGCAGCTGCTGGAGATAAACTGAATATGTTTATTACTCCTCCTTCTGATACTAGTGGTGGTGATTATATTGACGAAGACATGAAGGATGCCGAAGCTGACGATTTTGAAGCAGAAGATGAAGATATTGGTGCTGCTTTTAAGAGCGGCGGCAACAACAATAACGATGATGATGATGCTGATGCCAATATGATTTACTACTTTCCAGAGGTGGAAGAGAAGAAACAAGCTGTGTGTAATACCAAGAAGGCTTTGTTAGATCTGCTACCAGGCTACGCATCAAAACTCAAGCTTAAAAATTTGACATATGTGTCTATTCAAAATCAAGGCGATTACATGGTAGAGGTCCCCGTTGACCTTGCCAGCAGAGTCCCCAAAGACTGGGAAAGAGTGTGTAGTACTAAAAAAGTAGTTAGGTACCGCCCACCAGAGGTGAAAGAGTGGATGGGGGAGCTGGGAATAGCAGAAGAGCAATTGACACTCGCCTGCAATGCTGCTTGGCGCAGTTTCCAACGAAAGTTCAGTCAGGGCAGATCTCATTGGTTGTTTACAGAAGCAATAGCAGCATTATCACAACTAGACTGCTTGCTATCTCTGGCCAATCTTGCCTCTTCTCAACCTGGATATGTCAGACCTGAATTTATCACAACTAAGACTGATGTGGGTGAGTGCGACAAGGATCCAGAGGATGCTGAGCTACATATAGTAGGAGGAAGGCATCCAGTATTGGAAATGATGATGCAAGGCAGTCATCAATATGTCCCCAACAATATCTCTCTATCCACTGTTAGGAACAAAGAAGAAGAAGAAGATGATGGTTCTAGTAGTAGATGTATGCTCATCACAGGACCAAATATGGGAGGCAAGAGCAGCATCTCAAGATCCGTCGCCCTGATCGTCTTGATGGCCCAAATAGGTTCCTTTGTGCCAGCTACATCCTGCAGAATGACTTGTTTTGATGGCGTTTTCACCAGATTTGGAGCTTCAGACAATATTGCTCTAGGAAGAAGCACATTTATGGAAGAACTGAGTGAAATGGGTGGCATTCTATCTAAAGCTACTAAGAAAAGTTTGGTATTGGTGGATGAGCTGGGGAGAGGTACTGCAACTCAAGATGGACAGGCTATTGCTGCAGCTACTTTGCAGTACCTTGCTGATACAATAGGGTGTTTGACCCTGTTTATTACGCATTATAATGAGGTGGCTCAGAATGGGCATAAGTTGAGTAGAGACGAGGGAGCAGTGAGGGCTTGGCACATGGGATATGTAGAGGAGAAGAATAAAAGTGATAGAGAGGAGGATGGGAGGGAGGATGGGAGGGAGGATGGGTTGCCACATATATCGTTTACGTACAAAATAAAGCCAGGAGCTGCTCCTGCATCGTATGGATTGAATGTGGCAAGATTGGCAGGTGTGCCGACAATGGTGCTGAGGAGAGCGGATGAGGTGAGTAGTTTGCAAGCTCTTCAGGAAGCAGTGACAAAGGTAAAGCGTATGGTGCAGTAGATACATAAATCTTATGTTAAGCTTTTACAGCACAACAAACAAGCATGCAATATATAATAACAAAAATCAATCAATCAATCAATCAAGAAGGAAGCTTTTTCAAAGCAGCAATGACAGCAGCAAAGTCGGGTCTGTTGGCCGGCTCTTGAGCCCAGCATTTGTTCATCAAAACAACATAGTCATCATAACCCTTATAATTCGCAGTATCTGCTCCGCCTGGTACATCTTCTTGAGCAGGAATTTCAAGCCTACCACCATCACAGATGGTTCTGACGATGCTCCATGGGTTGGTTTGACCGGTCCAAGGAATGGAGAACGTCATCATCTCCCACATGATGACACCAAAAGAGAAGACATCCGAAGCTTCAGTGGCTTTATTGCCAGATAAACATTCAACAGCAAGCCATCTTGGATTGTTGGCCCCCGAGTTGGAGGTCTGTTGAACAGCACTGGTGGCAGTGGCTTCTTGAATGATCTTGCTGAGATTGAAATCAGAGATCTGCACTTTGAAATGCTCAGTAACCAGCAAATTTGGGGACTTCAAGTCACAGTGGATGATTGGTGGGCGATGTTTGTGTAAGAACAACATTCCTTGGGCTGCATCAGTCAACATCGCAATACGTCTGGGCCAAGTGAGGTACTGGGCAAGCTCTGCATTTTCCTTGGCCATTTTCAAAACATCAGTCAAGCTTCCTCGGGGGCAATATTCAGTGACAATAGCTGGAGGGAAGGTACACACACCCATAAAGTTGACAATGTTTGGATGACGGAGTGAAGCCAACAAGCTGCCTTCTGCTTCAAGCTTTTGGAGGATGGGGCTGCTAAGTGAAAGCGTAGCGGCCTGGCTTTGAGTGATTGAGCTATCCAGCAGCACTTTGACAGCAACATTGGTCTCATGCCAAGTACACTCTGCCAAAGGAACCTTCACCAATGACCTTTATTATGCTCAAATCGTCAAATGGCAGCTGCCAGGGTCTGATGTCAACAGGCCCAGAGCTCCCGGAGCGATCAGAGATAGCACGACCGCCACCGGCAGCACTGCTGGTTGTCGTTACATCCGATTTAGCCACTACCCAACTCAGTATGGGGTCAGTTTTTATCTGAGAATTGGTGGAAGTCAACATTGAATCCATGAATGGACTCTTGGCCATGGAAACAAAGTTGTTGCTGGCTGTGGTGGACTTGGTTGAGATCATGCTTGGTGGTGGCAAATCAGATGGAAGGAGAGGAGATTTGCTTGGTAGCTCTGGCATAGCAGTAGACAGCGGTGGAAACGGAGGGGGAGGGGGATGGATGGCAACTATTGGAGGCTTTTGTGTCTCAATTGCAGTAGAAGATCCAAAATTAGGCTCCTCATGTTGTTTCTTTCTCTTTTTGAGGGTGAAAAGGCCAACACCTGCTACCGCTGCAACAGCTAAAGTGACTCCACAAACAATGCCAATAATTAATCCGGTGTTGGTACTAGTGCTACTATCACTGCTGCTTGAGTCTGGAGGTGGATCAGTAATTTGAACGCACTCGTAAGATAAACTGCATTTTTCACTTGATGAGGACACACCTCTCCAAGCCAGAAGCAAGCAGCTACATCACCACTGGTGGGGTTGTAATCACAATTAGTAAGAGGATGCCCAGTCACCTTGTAATTGGCTTGGAAGGAGCAGGAAGACTTGCCATCACATGCTTTTTGAGTCTTCCTGAGCAATTCCTCAGGGTTGGCAACACATGGGCCGTCTTTGAGGCCCCACTCATCACACGAAGCGGTGATGAGGGGATGAGCAGTGCATTCCAGGGTCAGATCAGCACGACCATAGTGGGAGCATGTAATATAGAGAACAGGAAAGAGAAAGAGGGCAACCAGAAGGTATAAGCTCAGTGGTGCCGAGAACGACAGCGGTTGCTGTAGGGAAATTTGATGAGGTGACAAGGATAGCAATGCATACATGAGGGATGAATGAATGTTTCATAGTGTTGTGACGACTCTTGTTGAGGGGTGGTTAAGTACTACCGCAGTTTAGAGTTTTGACGTCCAAAAAAAAAAGTGCTTGTTGGGGGCAGTCTTTGTCGAGAGCAGATGATGAACACCGCAAAAAACTATGAAAATACGAGTAAGATTAAGCTCTTGGTGGTTGCTTAGGTCTCTAATATGTAGATATATGCACTGCTTAGCTACACCCTGCTGGAGGCAAGATGGAGATTGCTGTGATGACTGTAAGCTTCTGTCAAATAGCAAATATCGTTATCGTAACACATATTCAAGACAAGTAGGTGCAATGATGTACGCAGATATGTCCTATTTATGCATGGAAATAGTTAGTTTTGCCCACTTAAACACCAGGGGGAGAAGCCTCTCAGAATGCTCTCTCCTCTCTCTCGAGAGGACGTTGATGTGGAGCAGTTTGAAATGGGAGAGGGGCAGCAGGCCACAGTCCCAAACTATAAACACTCTCTCACGGCTCGAGTTGGTATAATTAGCAAAATATAATTACCAGGTAGGTTGAGTCTAACTTGTTGAAACAGCCATTCGATCGTTATTACTGCAACATTCGATTGGTTGTTGGGAAAATTGTTTGCAACACACTTTGTGCCGTGAAACAGCCAGCCGCATCCGTGGATCAGATCAAGTATATATGATTAAATTATTCTTGTTCATTTCCATGCATAAGCAGCGCTGACGTTGGCAATTTCAACAAACTATTTTTTAATGTTCTGTTGTCTGTTACTACTCGTTTTGACCTCAAACTTCCCTATTATCGCCCTACAGGAACTCATCAATCTATCAACAATGTCAGGCAAAGGAGCAAAAGGTCTTTCCGGCAAAGGTGCCAAGGGCACCATGAAGGCCGGCGACAAGAAGAAGCCCATGTCCCGTTCATCCAGGGCAGGCCTCCAATTCCCAGTCGGTCGTATCCATCGTCTCTTGAAGAGCCGTGCTACCGCCAACGGCCGTGTCGGTGCCACCGCTGCCGTCTACACCGCCGCCATCCTCGAATACCTCACCGCTGAGGTTTTGGAATTGGCAGGAAACGCCTCCAAGGATTTGAAGGTGAAGCGTATCACCCCACGCCATCTTCAGCTCGCCATCCGTGGTGATGAAGAATTGGATACCCTCATTAAGGCTACCATTGCTGGAGGTGGTGTTATTCCACACATCCACAAGTCCCTTATCAACAAGCAGGGCAAGGACAAGGCTGGCCTCCTCATGCCAATCTAAGCCTCTCCTCCTCCTTCTTGCTCATGGGGATGCATTGGATACAACATATTAAACTGACAGACCTTCCTTATTGTTATCAGAAATATGACAACAAAACAAGAATCATAATGTATCTTTCCACTTATATAAAATAACAAAGGAGCAGAGGGCTCTTGGGAGCTGATGGACCGCAAGGTCCTGCGGATCATATGTGCAGGCATCTCTCCTTCTCCTTTGTGCTTTGTTTCTTCCTCGTTGATTGAAACTAAGAACCAAAAAAAAAAGTAATTGTAAACCAAATCTGTCATTAGTAAGCTTACATAGTTGACTAAAAGTCAATTATTATCAGCAGCAGTTGCTATTTTAGGCACTTTGACGAATGATCCTTCGCTGTCGGGAGCCTGTTTGATCATGGCCTTCTTGTCTTGGAAATCTACTGCTTGGTCTGATCTAAGTGGAGTTTCTCCCTCAATATCTGCTCTTAATGCTGGAGGCACTCCTTCTACATCAACTTGTTGCAATTGGCCAAACCAATCTACTATGCTTGCTATTTGTGGACCCCATTCTGCTACCTGTGAAGAGAAGGGAAAAGGAAGAGGTGTGGGTGAGGGTGGGGAAATGATGAGAAATGGCGAGTTGATGGCAACCAAACGGTATGCAGGATATACCTCTTTGTCAGTTACTCCTATCTGTGCTAGTTGGGCTAATTTGCGCACATCCGGTTGCTCAATAGGTCCGTCTTTGGAAGAAAAAACTCTGATTTTGTCCGCTGTTCGTCGCATCTGCCCTACCAAAGCAGGGCGTGGGAATGACATCTTAGCAGCTGGTATCTGCAACATCTGTATCACAAATTCCAATTTGACGTTGTGGATATACTCAAATACTGCTCCTGGAGAGCAGGATTGCTATATTTATGAGGTCCCTCTCTTCACTCCTCTAGAGGAGAGATCTCTCCAGAATCTCAGCACTCAAGTCGCACCTCCTTCTGAATTCAATTGTGTTAATAGGGCCGATTACAATCAAAACATCATAATCTTAAATTTATGCCATATACTCTAGAAGACGGCAGTCTCTTTACTGCCATGCTGGGTGCAGAATTGCTGGGTGCAGAAACTGAGCGATCATTTGAAAAATTTGTTTATGGCTTGCCACATCAGAAGATAAAGCCAGAAGATGCGGTAGCTGTGCTTATTGATAGCGTGGACGTGTTCAGACCATCCAAGGAGGCAGTCCGGGCACTCGAACTTTTGAACCTCAATGTTCCGCCCATCCAACCACCATCGTCTCTTCCTCCTCTCGTCAAGGAACCTCCTCAACCACAACCAGTGGTACACCCTCCTCCTCCTCAGCTACCAGCCATCCGAGTCAAAAGGGAACCACCACCACCACCACCGCGTCCTTCTCAACAGCAGCAACAACACATAGCAGCACCAGGAGTTTCTAACTTTGACTTTTTTGATGACGACGATGCAGGCTTTCCCAGCAGTCAGGAGCTGCGCTCTATTGAGGCCCAAGCTCTCCAAAACAAACACCAACATCAACAACCCCATATTAATAACAATAATCTGACTCCTCCAACTGTAGCAGCAGGATCGCATGGAAATTGTGGCCACAACATTCCTTGGGAGTACTGTCCTCATAAAGAGCAACACTTGAATGAAATTAAAGCTCAACAAGCAGACCTAGCAGAGGCAATGGCTGATCTAGGTGAAGGAGAAGAGAAGGATAAGCTGGCAAAGGAAGTAGTACGTCTTAGAAATATCAAAAAACTGCTTAATGAACTGAAGCAGCAGCAGCCTGCTCAGCAAATTAATAATAATATTAATGACGATGATATTGATAGTACTGGCATTGTTAACCACCACCAAGGCTATCCTCATCAACAACAACACCAATTGCAACAGAAGCAATATCAGCAGTACAACAATAACAACATACAATATCCCAATAATAATAATAATAATGCAACTCCTCAAGCGTATCAAAATGGAGGCTATTACAACAACCAACCACCACCAATGCCTGCATATGGCCAACAACAACAACAAAAGCAGCAGCAGCAGCAGCCATACGGTTGCAATGCCGCCCCACCTCCCAATTATGATCAAGGCAATATGCAATACCAAGGTGGTAACCCCTACAACAACAATAATAACAATTATGGTATGGGTGGTGGTCCTTCAAATGCATATGGTTATGACCAACAACAAGGAGGAGGAATGTACCCTCAACATCAAGGATGGGCCAGCCAACCCCGGCCCAACACCCAAGCCAAGCTCGTAGACGGCTCCACTGAACAGAAGTGGTACAGAGAAACCTTCCCATGGAGCCACCAACTGAGACAACTCCTCAAAGATAAGTTTGGCATAGTATCCTTCCGTCATCACCAACTACCTGGTATCAATGCTACACTGAGTAGGCAGCATGTTTTCCTGCTGATGCCCACTGGAGGGGGGAAGTCGTTGACCTACCAGCTGCCTGCTTTGGTAGATAAAGGCCTGACCCTGGTCATCTCTCCTCTGGTGTCTTTGATAAAAGATCAAGTAGGTGATTTGAATCAGAGAGGAATTTACGCTGCTAGTTTTGTGGCTGATGATGTGGAAGGTAATTCTGCATTGATGAGAAGCTTGGGAGAAGTGAATCATGACACGGGGGATACTGTTTTGAAAGTATTATTTCTCACTCCAGAAAAGGTAGATAAATCACACAGTCTCAAAGCCAAGCTGGATGTGCTCCATAGTAGAGGTTTGATATCAAGAATAGTGGTAGATGAGGCGCATTGTGTGAGTCAATGGGGACATGATTTCCGTCCAGACTACAAGAGGCTGAACAACCTGACTGGTGCGCTGAGGAATGTTCCGATACTAGCACTGACGGCTACTGCTACCAAGGCGGTAGAAAGTGATGTCATCACTCAGCTGGGCATTCAAGAACGTTGCCTGGTGTTTAGGTCTTCCTTCAATAGACCAAACCTGCAATATGAAGTGAGACCAAAAGGCAGCGATGCCAAGGTCTTGGAAGAAATAGCAGAGATGGTGGTTAGCAAGTTTACCGAGAAGCCAGTAGTGAGAGGAGGAGGAAAGAACATGTGGAGGGTTCAATCTGGTGTTATCTACTGCCTGTCTACCAAGGATTGTGAAAAGCTGGCTGAAGCCCTGTCTGAAGAGCTCAATAAACGAGTCTACCGCCGTCCTAATGGCAACAACAGTCAACCATGGGTGAAACACTACCACGCCAAGCTGAGCTATGCACAGAGAGAGCAGGTACAAGATGAATGGATGAGCGGGGAGGTGCCCATTATTGTGGCAACTATTGCCTTTGGAATGGGTATCAATAAAACTGATGTCAGATTTGTCATCCATCACACTGTGGCCAAAACGCTGGAAGGCTATGTCCAGGAGAGTGGGAGAGCAGGGAGAGATGGGCTGCCTGCTGACTGTATATTGTACTACCGCTTTGGAGATAGAACAAAGCTGCAAAGGATGATTGAAAAGCCACCTGCAGAGGGGGGAAGACCAGACCGTCGGTTGGTGGAACACCAGCTTGATTGTCTCAATGTGATGGTGAGGTATTGTGAAGATAATGTGAGATGCAGACGTGTACAGCTGCTGGAGAGATTCGACGAGCAGTTTGACAAAGCAGAATGCGCTCAGACATGTGACAACTGCCGTCATAATCATGGTAAGCAAGTCGTACCTGTGGAGTATACAGAGCTAGCTCAGATGATTGCAAGACTTATAGAGGAACTAGAGCCTCATGGCAATTTCACCATGCCTCAAATCATAGACTTTTTATGGGGAAATAAGCCCAGCAACCCCAAACTAGCAGCCCACATTCACCGTTCTGGTTATTACAAGGCAGGAAAGAATGCTGGATACAATAAACACATCATTGATCTGGTCATTAGAAGGATGCTCTCTGATAATATATTATTATCTGTGTTGTTTCTACCAAAATCATCAGTAGAGATGCAGCAGGTGATTATGCATGTTGTGGTCAATCCAGCTAGAAAGGCTGGTCTGTTGTCTGGAGCACAGAGGTTTTACATTCCTACTGCTCAGGCTGCTGCTGGTTACAAGAATGCTGGTAATGGTGCTGGTAATAAGAAGAGTGGTAGCAACAACAACAATAATAATATCAATATTATTAGCAAGAAGAATGCTACTGCTACTAGGAATGAGACTGTCCCTACTACTAATACAGGAGCCCCTACAGCATTAGGTGGAAGAGCTGCCTTGCCACTCCATCACCACCAACCTCAAACAACTGATGTGGTTGATCTAGTCCAAGAAACCCAAGACGACAGAACAGTCCACAGAATCCAATTCATAGAGGTAGCACTCAAACAACTCAACACCTTCCTCAAAGTCCTAAATGGCAGCTCCAGTGGTCCATTTAAAACCCACGCCCTCTCCTCCATTGCCAAACTAGGCCCCAGAACCTTCAAACAGCTAATGGACACTACTATTAGTGGAGTGTCAGTAAGACACAAGGAGAAGAATGGTCATTGGATTATTGCTGCTATTAATCAGGTTGATGCTGCATTGGAAGGGGGGGTGCATGATTATTCTACTTGGGTGTTGAATGAGGGGGAGTTGAGGAGGGTGGTGGAAGAGGCTAATGGAGGAGGAGGAGGAGGTGGTGGTGGTGGTCAGAAGAGAACTTATGAGCCTGTTGCTACTACTGGATGGATTAGTAGAGGAGATGGGTATAATAATAGTAATAATAATGGGGTAGGGGGTAGGCCAGCAAAGAAACATGAGAACAAGGACACTACTTTCCAACAATATGGAGGACAAAGAGCACCCCTGCCGGTGACCAACCAGGCAGTGGAGTCATACGTCATAGATGATGTATCCAATGCTTTTGGTCCATGAAATATGTATGTATATGAAAGAATGTATTTATAATTTGATAAATGGCATTTTGCAATGAGGAAGAGATGGGAAAATAGAGAGGGAAGATTTAGGGGGGGGAAGTGAGGAGGAGAGGTCAACGACATTGTTGGGTATGCCGTTCTTCCCACCACCTTCTTAAAGAGGGAGGTTTGGGCCAACTGGGGTATATCATAGCTTTGGATTTGGTGAGTTGCATGTTAGTAATCTAATCCAAAAGTGCACTAAAAAGGTCCATTATAGCTGACGTTCATTGTTTTTTTTTTTGGCTCCAAATTGGGATCACAAGAACAATCTGTGACTATGTGCAAGGTTTGAGGCGGGAGGTGAGTAAGAGTCTGTCTGGGCTGAAAAAGGATGAAATGAGGCTGGTGGTGCCCCCTGGAATTGCCAGACATATTTGGGGAGAGGAGCTTATTGGTTGGGCTGCCAGTGGTGGAGGTGAATAGGAGTATTAAGAGGGTGACTTGGGGAGGGAGAGGGGGGAAGTCAGGGATGATGCTGGGGCAGGAGAGTTTGGGAGCCCAGGCCTCCAAAGACAGCTGCTGCTCCTATTCTTGGTGTGAGGCCATTGAATTTGTATGAAGATAGGCAGTAAGGAATGTATATCAAGGTAGTAGGCAGTTGTATACGTGTATGTATAGACTGAAAATGTCAAAGACTGTAAAGTTAGGCTCAAATATGTTGTCAGGACGATGGCAAGAAGGAGAAGAAGCTCTTGCGATTTCAACCACCCTCCTTCTATGCACCCTATTCAATTTTCATGCAATTATTATAGCACTAGACGTATCATCAAACAGAGATATAAGTATCAGTGGGCCAGAAAACGAGATGAGCTCATACTTAATGGAATCCATCTGATCCAGTTTTGGGCTTTGGACATGCTGTCTCGTCTCCTCCCAAGAATTACTCCAGTATTAACATCACGCATTTTAGCAGCAACTAGACCTACATCTCGCCACGTACTGTCAACCATGGCTAGCAATCTCCCGCCTACCAACGTCATTCTCTGTACTGTTCCTTCAAGAGATGTTGGCAAGACCATTGCCCACACCCTTGTAGAAGAGCATCTAGTAGCATGTGTCAACATAGTACCTGGTATTGAATCTGTATATTACTGGGAGGGCAAGGTGAATAGTGACAATGAAGAGCTCTTAATTATGAAAACAGCAGAAGAAAATGTCCCAATGCTGACGCAGAGGATTAAAAAGCTACACCCTTATGATGAGTGTGAGGTAATTGCTCTGCCTATAGTGGGTGGTTCTGATAGCTACCTGAAATGGGTGGTAGATAGTAGTAAACCATCTACGTAGCTGAGGAGGAATGAGTGGAGTGAAGAGAGGGGGAAGGAGGAGAGGAAGGCGGCGGAGCGGGAGGCGAGGTCGGGGAGAGGAGAGGAGAGATTCTTATTGTGTTGTTCGCATAATAATCGATTCCACTGTGAAAACTAAACAGATACACGCCATAAAATTATCGATTCACAGCATTGCTTGCACGTATAACACCAGGGGGATTCAACAATTGTTCAATATTGGCTTCATCAACTTAAAAAATGGTAAGAAGTAGCTCAACAACCACGTGTATGTGACATAATCGTTGATTCAGTACTTAGAACATCGTTCATCCTCATATCTTCGGTCATTTGCTCGCAATCATCTCACCGCCCTCCCCATCCCCTCCCCCACTTCAACCCACACAGACAACCCTCCAAGATAGATTCTCCATCACTTCCCAGCTAGACCACCTCCATGCTAAATACTCAGGCACAGGCCATCCAGACACCAACAGACATGAGTGGGCTTCCACCATGAAGAGAGATACATATGCCAACTTTATCGGTCGGCAGGACATTGCAGCATATCACAGCGTCGCTGAGAATGAATCAATCGGCCGGGTGAGGTACACTTGGCTGCAGAGTATGTTGTCACCTGTAGGTCCTCCACCAGTCAAAGAAGACGAATAATATATATATATATATATATTATTGTAGTAATGTAGTAGTAGCAGTAATGTATACATCTGTGTATCTCGAGAGGTGGATCGTTTGTTCTTGTGTCCCTCCCTCTTGTCCCCCTGTGACTTGTTTAATTTAATTGTAATTTATACACTACTCAACCCAATCCTTCTCTCTTCATCTATTTTACAAAAAAAAAAAAAAGGTCTAAATTAAACTAGGTTGACCAATACTGGCTCTCAATCTGTTCCATTGCTTTCCACTAGGATCCACTCTCCTAGGCTGCTGAATGACGACTGGAATAGGGAGCAACACATAATGTGTATTCACCAAGCCAACCACTACCCCAGTGAATCCAGAGAACGCAGCATGCACAGCATTGTGTGCTAATATCTTGCAGTAAATACGATCATTTGATGTAGTTGGGATAGATCTAATGAGATACGAAGGGTCGATGTATTTGAGATCCACATCGTGGACATTCTTCTTTATTTGACCCCGTAACCATGTACCTACGTCTTTGAGAATTGGGTTACCACTGGCATCAGTCTCTGCTTCTGCTCCATTATTGTTATTCTTAGGTCCATCATTGATTAGATCTTGCCCTGCACCTTCTGCTATGCAAATAACAGCGTGCCCTCTTTCTGCCAGCACTTTTTCAAGGTACTTGAACAATCCTCTGTCGCCCTTGAGTGAAAAGGGAACCTCGGGGATGAGGCAGCCATCCACTACACCAGAAGACAAAGAAGCATTCAAGGCAATGAATCCGGATGATCTTCCCATCAGTTTCACCAATCCAACCCCTCTATAGGCAGATGATGCCTCAACTTTGGCAGAAATGAGAGCTCTCTGTGCTTCTTCCACGGCAGTGTCAAACCCAAAGCATTTATCAATCAAGAGAATATCATTGTCAATGGATTTAGGGACACCTACAACTGAACAGACAATACCTGCCTTGTCAAGTTCAGCTTGAATAGAAGCTGCTCCTGCATTGCCTCCATTGCCGCCTACAACAAAGAGAATATCAATGCCCCAAAGATCTATTTGTTTCACAATCTTCTTCAAATCTGCTCCTCCCCGACTTGTACCGAGGATAGTACCACCTTCCAAATGGATACCTTCTACCGATCTCTTTGTCAGTGTAATTGGCTTGTGTGTACGGTCATAGAAGCCTTTGAAACCAAACCTGATGCCTAAAATGTTGCCTTCAGGGACGCCATAGTCTTCACTTTTCCCCACTAAACCCTGGACAACATCATTCAGGCCGGGGCAGAGACCGCCACATGTGACAATGGCAATACGTGTTTCTGCGGGGTTGAAATAGATTGTTTCTCTTGGACCGGCTCTCATGGCCCAGGGAGGGAGAGGCACACATAATCTGTCTGATATTGTTTTAGATTTAAATGCTGCTGTGCCATTTGTTGTTGTTTGTTGTTGTTGTTGAAGGGCATTTGATTTACTGGTCACAGCACTGCTGCTTTCATTGTTGCCATTGTCTGTCGGGGTATGGATGATGAATTCTTCGGAAGCAGTTGGATCTCCAATGGTTTCCTCTTCATAGTCAATGACGCAGCCACCAGAGCCGGCAGAGGAGGGAGAGGCGAATCGGAGAGCGGACAAGGCGACTCGGTCGTCATCGTCGACAAATCCTCCGCCAAAGTTGTCGTGTTCTTTGAAAGGGGAATCCATTGGGGTTAGGCTTCCTCTGATGTGAGGGCATTGGAGGACTTCATCTTCACTGATGTCGTCTATTGCGATGCCGGGTACAAACTTTGTGTAGCTGTGAAGAGGAGGAGCAGGAAAGGAGGAGGGTCCTCTGGCGAATGATCGCTGAGAATGATGTGGCAGTGATGGGATATAGTGAAGCGTGCATCTATAAATACGTGTTTGACTAGATGGCTTCAAAAAGCTGGGTCTCATGGTTTAGCCTTCGTTGTATATTTTGGCGAAGAAGTGTGAGATTTGTTCTGCCCAGTGGAAACTATTGAAAATGAGAGAGTTGACGGCCTTTATAAGCTGATTTTCTCTATTCAAGCTGTCTCGGGAGTTCGTTTCATGATTATAAATATGCTATTCCGATGCCTAGATGCCCTGGTTGAAAGAATCACCATGAGCGTCGACCTAACCCTGGGCGTTGGCAAAACCCCAATAAAATAAAAAAGTAAGGTTTAGCACCAGTAGGCCATACTTTCATTATTCCCAAGTTATTGTTGTTGACAAATTACTTTGGGTTTGTGGAAATCATCGCATATCCGCCGTCATCTATCTTCATCCCTTGTCATTAAGTTGCCACACAATCAATAGCAGCAACCATGAGCACAAGCTTAGGATCACACAAAATGAATACTGGACTTCGAACGAACAAATCCAGACCTCTACTAGGTGTCAGAGGAATCTCCCTGTGTAGACGATCATCATCCACTGTCGCCCCCTTCTCCACCCGACATGCCGCCACCTCTAAGAGATCTTCCTCTTCGTCCCTCAAGGTCCAAGCCACAGCAGCAGCAGATCCACCCAAGACTTCTTCATCTTCCTCTCAAGGAAGCTTCTCCATCTCTAACGACACCCATCCCACTTCCACCGTCATATCTCTCAAGTGCAACGAAAACCACCCCGGCCTTCTCGGCAATCTCACCGCCACCTTTGCATCCCTCGGTCTCAACGTCGTCAAGGCTGAAATCGGCGGAACTGGCGCTGCTGTCGACGACATCTTCTGGGTCACCACTGCCTCTGGTGGCAAAGTTTCCCCCACTGAAACCAAAAGAATCCAGGACGTTTTAGACGTCTGTCTTAAATCCACCACCGCCGCTACTCAAGTCCGCCCCACCATCCATGTCCCTGGTGCTTCAGACGAACGCATCCAGCTCCTCCACACCCTGATGGACACCTACATCAAGAATGATGTCCTATCCATCCAGCAGTCTATAGTTCATCATGTAGAGTACACTCTAGCAAGATCTAGGTACAAATTTGATGATCTAGAGGCCTATATGGCAACGGCATATTCCGTCAGAGATCGTCTGATTGAATCTTGGAACGATACTCAGAGCTACTTCAAAGAGGTAGATCCTAAGAGAGTGTACTACATGTCAATGGAGTTTCTCATGGGCAGGTCCCTCCTTAATGCTCTGTGGAACTTGGGAGTCAAGGAGCAGTATGGGGAGGCTCTTAATGAGCTGGGGTACAAGCTGGAAACACTGGTGGACCAGGAGAGAGATGCAGCATTGGGTAATGGTGGCCTGGGCCGCCTGGCAGCATGTTTCCTAGACTCAATGGCTTCTCTCAACTTACCAGCTTGGGGATATGGTATTCGTTATCAATATGGAATGTTCCGTCAAGTGTTGGTTGATGGGTACCAACATGAACAGCCAGATTACTGGCTCAACTTTGGCAACCCCTGGGAATTGGAACGTTCTGCATCCGTATATTATCCCATCTCTTTCTATGGACATGTGTCTGTTCACGAAGAAAATGGGAGGCAAATATTCAAATGGAATCCAGCAGAAATTGTGACTGCAGTAGCATATGACAGCCCCATACCTGGGTTCAACACCAAGAATACGATCAACTTGAGATTATGGGCTGCCAAGCCAGACAGAGAGTTTGATCTGCAAGCTTTCAACACTGGAGATTACGTGCAAGCCATCCTGTCCAAGCAACGTGCAGAGACTCTCAGTTCAGTTTTATACCCTGATGACAGAACATATGAAGGGAAGGAGCTGAGATTGAAGCAGCAGCATTTCTTTGTGAGTGCTACAGTGCAAGATGTGGTGAGGAGATACAGAGAGGCTCATCCAGCCAGTTGGGAAGAGTTCCAGGACAAGGTGGCTTTCCAGATGAATGACACCCACCCAGTATTGTTGATTCCAGAGCTGATGAGAGTGCTGATGGACTGTGAAGGCCTAGGATGGACCCAGGCTTGGGACCTGGTCACCTCTGTGTGCAACTTTACAAATCATACTGTGCTTCCAGAAGCACTGGAGAGATGGCCAGTGGCAATGCTGGAAAAGCTCCTTCCTCGTCACATGCAGATTATCTATGACATCAACTGGAGGTTTGTACAGGATCTGAGGGGAAGAATTGGTGATGATTGGGAGCGCATTAGCCGACTCTCTATTGTGGAAGAGATCAATGCTACTGATAAGGTAGTGAGAATGGCAAGCTTGGCTGTTGTGGCATCCAAGGCTGTCAATGGAGTGGCTGCAATTCACTCTGATATTCTTCGTCATGAGGTTTTCAGAGAGTTTTATGAGATCTTCCCAGAAAAGTTCCAAAATAAGACCAATGGTGTCACTCCCCGTCGTTGGTTGGCATTCTGCAACCCCAAACTGAGACAGCTGATCACCAGTGCTCTGGGAGGAGATGAGGGCTGGATTAACGACCTGGACAAGATTGCTGCCTTGAAGGAGAAGAGCGACGACCCTGCCTTCCAGAAAGCATGGGCCGACATCAAGGCTGCCAATAAGCAACATGCCATTGAGTTCATTGAGAAGAGAACCGGAGTCAGTTTGCCCAACAAATCAGCACTCTTGGACGTGCAAGTGAAGCGTATCCACGAATATAAACGCCAGCTGATGAATGTTTTGTCTATCATTCATAGATATGACTGCATTAGAAACATGTCTGACTACGATAAGAAGAATGTAGTTCCCCGTATCTGTGTTATAGGAGGCAAGGCAGCCCCTGGCTACGACGCTGCCAAGCGTATCATCAAGCTGGTCAACGCTGTAGCCGACAAGGTCAACAATGACCCAGCAATTGGTGAGTTGCTCAAGGTGGTATTCGTCCCCGATTACAACGTCAGCGTGGCAGAGGTGATCATTCCTGGTACCGAACTGAGTCAGCAGATTAGTACCGCGGGTACTGAAGCCAGTGGTACCGGCAACATGAAATTCGCCATGAACGGTGCTCTCATCATTGGAACCATGGACGGAGCCAACATTGAGATCTCTGAAGAAATCGGCGAAGACAACATGTTCATCTTTGGTTTCAGAGCGTCAGAGCTCAACAGACTCCGCAGGGAGCGCCCTTACAAAAACCCAGACCCCCGCTTCAACCACGTCATCAACATGATCCGCAACGGGGAATTTGGATGGCCTGATTATTTCAAATGGTTGATGGACACCTTGACAAATGATGATTTCTACCTGCTGTCCAATGACTTTGCTGAGTATCTTGACACTCAGGCCAAGGTTGATGAGGTGTACAAGGACCAGACTACTTGGACAAAGATGAGTATTTCATCTACTGCTGGAAGTGGGTTCTTTTCTAGTGATAGGACTATTAGGGAGTATGCTAAGGATATTTGGAATGTTGAGCCTTGTGTGGTGCCAAGAGAGAAGTAAGTAAAGAACACAGAGAGCGCGAGAGAGAAAGAGAGAGAAAAGGGGGGAGAGATGCAAACGTCTTTGCAATGATGATGTGTATTCTTTTATTCCAAATGAGAAGGGAAGGATTTTTGTGTTGAATGATATCAATGAACATATGATGTAAGAAGAATGAATGAGAAAGGCTTATGGAAAGAAAAGTAGGTACATGTACGGTTGAAGAGGACTGGGCAGCAGAGTGCCAGTCTTGCTTTGGTGTGAGATGGCGACGATGGCGGACATGCGGAATTGATGGCCTTAAATTGTTACTCTGTTGGCAAGATACCGCATTAGATTTATTACGTTCGGGTGAACACGATCTTAAGTGAAGCCATGTGTTATTTAAGGAGGAATAACGATGGTTTGCTGCACTTTTGATCTTCTTCCTACAAATCACTACCTCTAGATGATAGTTTCTGCAGTGGCACGGCTGCTGAGAGGCAGCAAATCATCAGAAATATATCTCCGCTTTTCATATATTCATCCATGCATACGAGCATCAGAACGATGTTACCAAACCTCTGCAATCTCATCCCCGCCTCTTCGCACCGTCTCGTCCCTCATCTCGGGCTGTCAAAGTCACTCCGTTGTACTTCTCCATACACATCACCAGCACTTTTCTCAGCCTTCACACCATGTTTATAGTACCACTGGTACTGAACAAAGCACCATCACGAACACAAACACCCTTACTGCTCCCAACAAAAGCAACAATAATTGGAGTAGTAGAAATAGAAATTCTAGAGGCACCAATAGTTTCCTGAACTTCAAGCCACCAGCAGACTTCTATAGAGAAGAAAGAAGACCATTCACTCTAACAGAAGACTCATGGATGTCTAGATTCAAAGAACTTACTGAATTTATAGCAGAGCACCAGCGTTTACCCAGCACATCTATCTATGATTGCCGCACCATCGAAGAACGCCGTCTTGCCAAATGGGCCATTAAACAACGTTCCAACAAATGGTACCTGAAACATCACTACCCTGAACTGTATCAAATGCTGGACAAAACAAACTTATGGTGCTGGAATGGCAGGGACATCCCCTGGGAGAAGAAATTCCAAAACTTCCTGAAATTTATAGAAAAGAATGGTCGGTTGCCGATGCACAATAGAGTGACGAGACTGAGCAACAAAAAAATAGTGAGGCCTGATAATGAGGCTACTCTCGCTGCTTGGATGAACATGCAAAAGAAGGAAAGACACACTTTAGAGGAGAAGTATCCCTATAGGTTCAATAGACTAAATGAATGCTCGTATTGGTCTTGGGATAGAAAACACAACACTTGGGAGAAGAGTTTTGAGCAGCTTGATCTGTTTGTTGCAGAGCATGGCAGGTATCCTCAATGGACAGCTTTATTTCACTATAATAATCCCAAGGAAATTGATGACAGTAGCATTGACAGTAGTAGGACACGTAGATCACAAGATTCACGTAGGTACGAGTGGAAATTAAGGGACTGGTTGAGCTTACAACGGAGATTGTTGCCATTTTGGAAGGAAAAGCGTCCAGATAGGTACCACAAGCTGGTCAATGCATCCTGGTGGCATTGGAGAACACGATATGATGACTTGCTATGGCAGACCATGTATGAAGCAGTAGAGACTTTCCGCTCTGTTCATAAACGCTTCCCTAGACGACCACAACCCAGGGTGAAGGTTCCCGAGAGAGAAAAAGCACTGGGCAACTGGATTCACACACAAAGATCCATGAAGGAGTTTTTGCGGCAGAAACGTCCAGACCGATACCAGCAGCTGAACAATGCTCCATGGTGGAAGTGGGCAGTGAAAAAACATAGAAATTGGCATGAATTCTACACCAAAGTGGGGCAGTTTGTTTCAGAGAAGAAAAGATTGCCCAGACAGAAGAGACACAGTGTGGATGAAGCTGAAAGTGTGCTTGGAGACTGGGTCAAAATGCAGCGTCAAAACATTTCATATCTCACAACACACCGTAAGGACTTGGCTGAGATATTGAATAAAACACCCTGGTGGGAATGGTTCCAAATAGACTTTCAATGGCAAGATTTTTTCAACAAAATAGACCAATTCTATAATTCTAATTCGTCATTCCCAGACAAAAAGAGGCTCCCCAAAGACACATGGGCCAATGGCATTCGGACAGAAGAAATGGAGCTAGGAAGGTGGATGGATTGGCAACGTTCTAGGAAGCAGTTTTTAAAAGAAAACTGCCCTGATAGATACAGCACCTTGGATCAAACTACCTGGTGGAGTTGGGAGAGAGAGTTTGATGTTGAGGATTGGGAGAATAGATACAGAGCTACAGCAGAGTTTGTGAAGATAGTGGGGAGATTGCCTCGAAGAGCGTCTGTTGGCAATACCAGTACGACTATAGCACGAGGGAATGTGTTGCATGATTTGAATAGTGGTAGTAGTAATAGTAGTGATGATGATGAAGGTGGTGGTGGTGGTGGTGGTGATGGAGAAGGTGGTGGGAAGGAGAAGAAGAGTGCATCACTTTCATCATCTCTATCTACCTATATGTCATTCAAAGAGGAAGATCTAGATGATTGGGTGTATTGGAATAAGTTGAGTAAAGGATACCTGGGTGAACATCATAAGAATTTGTATAAAATGTTAGTAGATGCTCCGTGGTGGACTTTATGGACTTGATTTAGGTTGTAGGTAGTGTAAATAGTAATAATAATAGACATTTACATCATCTGATTTGATAACGACTCTCTCTCTCTCTCTCTCTCTCTCTCTCTCTCTCTCTCTCTCTCTCTCTCTCT